>Ga0209829_10000512_pt1 | contig 34984 bp, 21 predicted proteins | sample C_140205_EF_Meta_FD_187311 | JGI IMG/M metagenome (GOLD analysis project Ga0209829, IMG submission 187311) | Freshwater microbial communities from Lake Croche, Canada to study carbon cycling - C_140205_EF_MetaG (SPAdes) (version 2) | ecosystem: Environmental > Aquatic > Freshwater > Lake... | reverse complement strand
GCGATGGCGGCCAGGGCGATGGAGATTTGAAGCGCCGTGGTGGCCTGGGCCCAGCGGTGATGGATATGGATTTCGTGGTCGGATCTGCGGTCCCAGTCGGTGGATTTGGCTTCGAGCTTTTCGGCTTCCAGTTTGATGGCGGCTTTTTCCGTTTTGTAGCGCTCTATTTCCCCCTGATAAAACTCTTTTTTAGCGGCGGGAGCCAGCTCGAGGGCCAGCTCGCTGAGGTTTTGCTTACTGCTCTTGGCTTGATAATAGTTCCACTGGTTGGATGCCTCGGTTTTTTTAATCGCCGCGTTGTTTTTGAACAGGCCGGCATTGGCTTGTGTGGCCCCGCCCATGTAACCAAAGACGGCTCCGACCGTGGCGATAATGGCAGTGAAGAGCGCAATCTGGTTGACCATGCCGGAGTGCTCCGCCCCTCCGCTATGGACGGCATGTTCCAATTCATGATCGTGAGGGCCGTGCACGTGAAATTGAGATTCGGACATGGTGTTTTTTATCTGCGGATTAAAAGGTCCCACCCAAATGCCGCCGGACTTTAATGACAGGGACATCGTCCCGGCCAAGGAGCAGGCAGGGATGACTGGGAACGGGTTTAAACCAACAATTAAAAGAGATGTCCGGCATTTCGACCGCCGTCAGGTCAAAGGTTAGCGCCCAGAACCAGACAAGCGCCACTGCGGCCCAAACCGAAAATGGAATACTTTTACTCTTATTTAGGAAGGTTTTCATGAAAGGACAACACAATCCGGATACCAGCCCGGATGGGATTCCGATCCCAATCGGATCAGGAAGAATGGGTCTTTCGCCAGATGCATGGGGCAAGACTTTACGCGGGCCACTGGGGCTGACAAGCCTTTTTGAACCTAAAAACCGCACTCGGGATCCACCGCGGATTTCCGACCAACCGAAAGCACCTTTGAGATAAAGCCCAAGTAACCGTGAAGTGCCAGGAATCGGGAGCCCTTCTCTGTCTTCAGGGTCGATTTGGCTTGGGACGGGAGGTTTACCATGAAGCCCGTGGAGGGCATGAAGAGGAGTGATTTTCCGTATGGCGCAACCGTGCCTCTGTGGGATGGGTGGGAAGCAAATAGGCCGGGCGCGCCGCTTCGTGTCCGTCGTCGCCGCGCAACAGAAAAGGCGGGTTGGCAATAGCGGCGGGCGGCGGACTGCCCGCCCTACCAACGCGCTTTTTGCAATCAGGTTGCACTGGGAGGGACATGGAATGGGCAAAATTAAAACACGCAGTTGGAGTTCAGCCGGATGGGGTGGGCGTTAAGGGGAAAGGTTTTTCTGATAGCGCAACCCTATTCATCTGGAAGCCGGCGGGTGCTGGTTTGAAATAGAACTGAAGTTGAAACCGCCTATAAAACGCAGACAGGTTCCACTCTTTCGAAGCTGAAACGCTTGGAGATGGCGTGAAAAACGCCGCTAAACACGCCCCGCCACCCCATTTCAAATCAGGCCGGAGGGCTCAACCTCAGCCCACTGCGAGCGGCTGCCCCGAGGTCCTGCTCCGAGCGGCGGCACGAGCAGACCGCCGCCGAGGATATCGGTGCTTTACCGGACTTAATCCTGCGAGCTAGGATTTAACCTGTGGTTGCCGGACTGCGGCGGCCGGTCGCCGGGTTGATTCGGAGCACCGCCAGCCGACCACAACTGATGAAATGAACAGCAGTCGCATTAACGTCATGAAAATCGAATCCACCCGGCTTCTGGCCGGAGCGGTCCTTTTTGCGCAGTGCGCCGGCGCGGCTCTCAGTCCCGCCACGCGAATTGAAGCGGAAAGCGGCGTGCTGCGCGGCAACGCCCAAATTGAAAAGGACTCGTCAGCCTCTGCGGGATCAACCGTATGCGGCCTGGGCATGATCGGGGCGGGCATGAGTTTCACCAAAATGCCAGCCGCCGAAAAAATGGCCGTCCACTATGCCGGCAAGAGTTACGGAACCTTCAGCGTTTATCTCGACGGGGTATTCAGCCGCAAGCTTAACCTCCACTCCAGCGGAGCCCTGCAGGGCTGCTACCTGAACGCCGTCGTGGAACTGCATATCCCCGCCGGAGCCACCCTCACACTGCAGCACGATGCCGGGGACGCCGACTGGAATGTGGACTATGTCTTGGTTGGCCAAGGTGATCTGGGATTGGGACCGGACATCTGGAATCTGCCACCGTTGCGGATTGCCCAAGGGCCATTCCAGCCGGATTGGGAGCAGCTCAGCCGGACCTATCAGGTGCCGGAGTGGTTCCGCGATGCCAAGTTTGGCGTCTGGTCGCATTGGGATCCTCAATCCGTGCCGGAGGTGGGGGACTGGTATGCGCGCAACCTCTATCTCAGCTATGGCGGGGCGCGGAAGTATCATGAGACCCACTACGGTCACCCCTCGGAGGTGGGCTACAAGGATGTCTGCCGGCTCTGGTCCTGCGAAAAATGGGATCCGGATGTGCTGATGGAGCTGTTCCGGGAAAGCGGGGCGCGCTATTTCCTGGCCATGGGCAACCACCACGACAATTTTGACTGCTGGGATTCACTGTATCAGCCCTGGAACGCGGTGAATGTGGCCCCCAAAAAGGATGTGGTGGGGATTTGGGCGATGACGGCGCGTGAGCACGGTCTGCGTTTTGGGATTGGTTTCCATGCCTCGCCGGCGCGGACGTGGGGCCAGTTCATGCCCGTGCGCTACACGGGGGATAAAACCGGGCCCAAGGCCGGAGTGCCGTATGACGGGCTGATGACCATCGCTGACGGAGCGGGCAAATGGTGGGACGGTTTGGATCCGGTGGATCTATACGGTCCTCCGCACAACCACGACGACCCGTCACTGACCTCGGCCTTTGGCAACCAGTTCATGTGGCGGGTGGACGATGCGCTCCGGAAATATCATCCGGACCTGATCTATTTTGACGAGCATGCCGGCAACTCCCAGGTGGATTTGAAGGTGCACATGGGGCTGGATTTTTTCTCGCCGCAGATCGCTGCTAATTTCTACAACCAGTCGCTGCAGTGGAACGGTGGGAAACTCGAAGCGGTGCTCAACCTCAAGGCCGTCGGCGGCATCTACAACAGTTTCCAGCATAACCCAGAGCTGATCCCGCTGGTGGACCGCGCGCTGGTCAAAGACACCGAGGCCCACATTGAGCCGACGATCATGGATTATCCATTCCAGACCGACACGTCGATCCAAGACTGGCACTATCGGGCTGGAGAAAAGTATTCCACGGCCGGTGAAGTGATCGGCAAGCTGCTGGACAACGTGTGCCGCAACGGCAACATGATCTTGAACATCACCCAACGCGGGGCGGGCAATCTAGATGAGGAAGCCTTGCGGCTCTGCAAAACGCTGGGGGCCTGGTTGAAAACCAACGGCGAGGCCATCTATGCCAGCCGTCCCTTCGAGGTCTATGGCGAAGATAATATCCGCTACACCCGGGGCAACGGGCACACCTACGCAGCGGTCCTGCTGTGGCCCACAAACAACACGGTGACGCTGAGGTCGTTGAAAAAAGGAGGCGCGACCTTGGGCGATGTGACCGGTGTGGAGATCTTGGGATGCGGGCTGCCCGCAAGCTTTGAGCAGAACGCCGATGGGCTGATCGTGCGCGGCACCGGAGCATTCACGAACGGCGAGCCGCGGGTTTTGAAAATCGCCTCCAACAAACCTTGGGTGAACGATGATGATCCTGGAGTCCATTATCAGGGCTGGCAGCACAAGGCCAACCTGGGCGACCGCAGTTTTAACAACGACCACCATTTCTCCACCGAGGCAGGCGCCACCTGCGAATTGACCTTCACCGGCACCGGCGTGGATTGCCTTGGCTCCACGGGGCCGGGCCTGGGCATGCTCAACGTCATTCTGGACGGCAACCGTATGCCTCCGGCCGATTTGAACCGACCGACCCCGCATCAATCCCAACAGATCGTCTTCTCACGTGCCGGTCTGCCCCTCGGTCAGCACTCACTCAAGCTCATCAACCGCAACCCCACCCGCGTCGAGATCGACGGATTCCGGATCCGGTAAAACCTCAGGTTGGGTTGCGCCAAGGAGAAGCAGCGAAAAACGAAAACGGTCTGCCAGGCGCGACACCCGCGGTTTTCAGGCTGAGCGCCAGGATCTTGACCTGCCGGGCGGGTTGGAGACTCCGGAGCAAACCGGCGCTGAGGATGACATGAAATGCTTATCCAACTGATGCAGGTTGGTGGTTGTCGTGGATACTGCAAACGCCAAGACCGACATTCCCGAAAGGTCTCCGTGAATCCCGCCAAAAGTTTTCGAGCGACGCAAACTGCCGGCGCACCCTTTCTCAGAGCCGTTGGCCTGAAGGGTTTCGCTGTCCGAAGTGCGACGGTTCCCGCAGTTGGTGGATTCTGAGTGCCCACCCATGAGCAGGGTTCAGCCACCGCAAAACTGCATTCGCTTGATTCCAAATGCTCTTGGGGATCGCTTCCAAAAGGGACGCTGTTGCGTTGCGGGTTTTGTCTGGACCTCCATCAAATGGATAAGCATGTGACATGCTTTTCAAGCCAGACGGGGTGAAGCGTGAGTGTTCAGCGCGGGATACGGCGGTGGACAGGAACAGACCGGGCGTCTGGATATTCCAGAGGCGAGCTTGGTCCTGTTGTTCACTCCACTGGCGGAAAAAACGGGTAGGCCGCTAGGAAGGAGGGCGGAATTCCTTGCGCTCGACGGTGATCTGCCCGTTGTTCTCTAGCACTGCGAAGCGCACTTCCTGGACGCCGGAGCAACCGGCCGCGCGCAAGGCGGCATTCAACTCGTGCTGGGTGATTTTTTCCCGGTTCAAAGCCTCCTTATAAAGACGTCCATTATGGATCAGGATTTCCGGTCTGCCCTCGACCAAGGCCTCAATTTGCTTGCTCTTAAAAGTGGCCAAGCCGACCAGATAATTTAACACCACCAGCGTGGTTGCCAGGATGATACCGGCCAGGAGCGAGTTGTCACCGGCGTTCATCGCGTTTTGAACCGCATTGCTCAACACCAGCAGCAGGACAAGATCGAAAGGGGCCAATTGCCCGATCTGCCGCTTGCCGCTGATTCTGAGGAGCACCAGCATGAAAAAGTAAACAATCGTGCAGCGCACCACCAACTCCCACCACGGTTCGGTCAACTTCCACATGACGTTGACTGTATTCATTCACCCCGACAAAACCGAGGATTAAGTGTTTAAGTTAACGAAAGAACCCACTCATTAGCGAGCCAGCGGCAGACTCATCCGACTTTCTTCAGATATACCTTTGCCGCAGCGCCGGCACGGCGGATATGGCTGCCAGTGCCGTTGGCTTCTATTTTTTAAGGATTCGCAGGGCATCGGTCAATTGCGCCTCAAAATTCTCCTCTTGCACGATTGGGGTCCGTGGTGCGTGGTCCATTATCCATTGCCCATTGCCTGTCTTTCAAGCCCCGGAGGGGCGACCTGTCTACAGATCCGTGTCCATCCAAAAAACTTCCCCAGCCCCGCAGGGGCGGCACGGGGCAGTCGGTAAAAACGAAGAACACCCGCAACATGAATTGGATTTGCCTAAATTGCGCATCTGCCGTTTGTGCCCCTCCTACGAAGCTTGAATTTTGTTTTGAACCGTTTGCTATAAACAGGTCGCTCTCTTGAGCTTGAAAAAACCGAAGGGCGGACCTCCCTCCATCACACAGTGCCGCTAATATCTTTATTACCGAGATCCATAACATCTTAAAGGTGATTAAAAAATCAATGGAAATTCCAGACTAATGTGAAGGTTTACGGTCCTCGCTAATCGTCGGGGGCAACGGACAGGCTTGAAATCACCCCAACGAAACGGGGCCGGAATCCGCATCAACCACGCGTCCATTCCGATGCTTGGTTGGACACGGCCGTAAAAAAGCGGACCGGCGAGCACCGGCAAACAATCAAGCCGGTTGACACGGAGCAGCGTGGATTTCAATTTCAGCGAATTCAACTCAATGCTTGGGCCTGCGAACTGCAGCTGGCCAGCCTCTGGAAAATCGCCAGGACCGGCGCGGTGTCAGCACGGCGCACCGTGATTGTGGAACTGACCGACTCCGATGTGTTTCGTGCCTTGGGCGAGGCGGCGCCTTCGTCCTTGTATGGCTAATCGGTGTGAGGGGTGATGGCTTTTTACGCGCGGGATTTCCAACCGGAACGTCTTTCCTTCACCGATATACCGGGCAGCATGAAGTATTTGTCCACTTTGGAAGGGCTGCCGATGGCCGCGCGGTGCGCGGTGAATGTGGCGCTGTGGGACGGGGCCGCCAAGCGCGCGGGCCGCCCCCTGCATGATTTTATCGGACTGGGCTTTCGGGAAAACAAACACCTCACCTCCTTGTCCATCGGCATCGACTCGCCCGAGCTGGTGCGGAAAAAGTGCAGCAGGCCTCGGCCCTACCGGTGCTCAAACTCAAAATCGGCGACCGAAATGATCACGAAAATCTTGCGGCGTTGCGCTCCGTTGCGCCGGACAAGCCGGTCCGGGTGGACGCCAGTGAAGGTTGGGGTGACAAGCAGGAGGCGCTGCGCCAACTGGAGTGGCTGACCCGGGACGACCGGTTTCAATTCGTGGAGCAGCCCCTGCACCGGAGCACCCCCCGATCCCGCGACCTCCGTGTCTGCTCCTGCCAGCTTGCCTAGCCGCGGCTGCCTCGCTAGGGTTCATTTGAATGGCTAGTCGTGCATACTCCCTCACAGACCGCGTCGCTTCGCTTCTTGGATTCGGGCCGTCGCCCCGGCCCAGATGGGTCTTCTGGGTCCTCAACTATGTTTTTTGGTTCCTGGTATGGCTTCAGAGCATTTCGTATCAGCAAACAACCATCAACTTGTTACCAACCATATCCCCGGAGAAACTATATATCAGAATGCTGCTGGCTTTCTCTTTTTGCGCCGCCATCCGCTACTTTTATTGCGCCCCCTTTTTTTGGAAGGCGAAACCCTTTACCAAATTCCTGTCCCTGATAGCCACCTGCCTCCTGGCACCCCTCTTGGAAACGGCTGTCGCCTATTTACTGCTCAAAGATGTTACCAACGGGATACCTCGGGCGATCTATGTTTTGGTCATTTCATATCGCATCTTAAGCTACACAACCTGGAACAGCTTATATCTGCTGATCAGCTTTCTGGTCCAGAAGCGGGAGATGGAAGTGAACAATCTCAAACTGCAACTGGCCAACCAGTTTAGCGAGCTGCGCGAGCTCCAGGCCCAACTCAACCCCCACTTCCTTTTCAACTCGCTCAACGTCATTCTGGCCGTCAGCCCCGAACCACAAAAGGTCCAGGAGGTCACCTCACATCTGGCAAGTTATCTGCGGTTTTCCCTCCATAAAGCCCGACCCCTGGAACCCCTCGCACGCGAGCTGGACGAAATAGGACATTACCTCACCCTCCACCGCTACCGGCTGGGCGACAAGCTTGAGTGGACGGTGGACTGCGATTTGGCAGCCCGGACAATCCTGGTGCCGCCGATGCTGATTCAGCCTCTCCTGGAGAACGCCCTGAAATACGGCCAGACGCAAGATAAGACCGCCCTTCGAGTGCTGGTCACCGCCACCGTGGAAGAGGACTGGCTGAGCTTAAGCGTGGCCAATACAGGCTGCTGGGTTAAAGAGGACAGCCACAACTCGCCCGGCACCGGCCTTAAGAACCTCCAACAACGCCTCCACCTGCTGATCGGCGACCAAGCCTCCCTGACCTGGAAGGAGAATGACGGTTGGGTTCTGGTTTGCATCCGCATCCCCTGCTTCATTGAGCCGGCCTTTCACGCTTCCAACCGCACATCGATATGATCACCGCCCTCCTTGTAGATGACGAACCTCTGGCCAGCGAATACCTGGCCCGCCTTCTCGCCGATTATCCCTGGATCAAGGTGATCGGCACGGCGGAAACATTGCAAGAGGCACAAAAGTTTCTGGAGAATCAGACGCCCCACATCCTCTTTCTGGATATGGAATTAAAGCGGAACTCCGGATTGAATCTCTTGCGTTTTGTGGAGCCCGACACCCATGTCGTGTTCGTCACAGCGCATGAGCATTATGCCGTGGCCGCCTTCACCGCAGGAGCTCTGGACTATCTGCTCAAACCCGTTTTACAGCCGCGACTGGAAGTCGCCCTGAATCGGCTGTCCAAGCAGAGAGGAAAGCTCCTCCGCGACCTTGACCCCTCTTCCAAAGATACGAATACCACCAAGAATCGCATCCTGAGCATCGTCTCTAAGAAGGAAAAAAAAGTCGATTTCATCGTTACCAAGGAGATCGCATGGATTGAGTCGATGCAGAACTACACGACTTTGCAGCTGCGCGGCAGGGAGCAGCCCGTCATTTTCCGGCGCAAGATCTCTGACTGGGCGGACGAATTGGAGGAGATCCAATTCCCACGCCTGGGCCGTTCCATCATCCTTCATCTGGACCTCGTCCGCAAACTGCAGTGGAGTGAGCGTGAGGAGACACTGGTCACATTCGCCGACGTAGCGCGTCCATTGGTTCTTAGCCGGGCTCTGGCCGAGCGCCTCAAAAAAATCCTACCCGCAAAAACCGTCTCCGCCGGATGAGCAAAGAGCGCCATGGGATGAAAAATTCAAAGACCATCCACGCCCGTCCTCCCCGCTAATCCGAACCATTCACAGCACAAAAACAAGGCACTCCTCACGTCGTGTGCCAAAGGAAACGTCGTTCCGTCGTCCGTTGTCCACTGCCTGTCTTTCAAGCCCCGGAGGGGCGGCACGGGGCGGCAAAGCGTTAAAGAACAAGCGGTAAGAGCGAAGAACACGAGCAAAATAAATGAGATTGGGCTGAATTGCGCATCTGGGTTTGTGCCGCTCCTCTGGAGCTTGAATTTTATTTTGGACCGGTTGCTATAGATAGGTCGCTCCTCTGGAGCTTGAAAAAACCGAAGGCGCGACCTCCCTCTATCACATAGTCTCTCCTCTGGAGCTTCACGAAAACCCGCTCCCGTGGTTCCTGATGCGTGGTCCCGTGTTGAAATAGGATCGCCTGGAATTGACTGTTGCGAGGGGGCCTTCAGGCGGTTATTTTCTGCACTTAATTTTATGAGCATAATCAATTCGACTGAGGTGACGGTGGGGATTCTGATGGGGAGCGACTCGGACTGGCCGACAATGAAAGCCGCCGCCGAGGTCTGTGCGGAGTTTGGCGTGGGTTGCGAGGCACGGGTCATTTCAGCCCATCGCACCCCCAGAGACTTGGAAACCTACGTCAGCGGCGCGGCGGCGCGGGGATTGAGAGTGATTATTGCCGGGGCCGGCGGCGCGGCGCATCTCCCCGGGGTCACAGCCGCATTCACAACCATGCCCGTGATCGGAGTTCCCATCCAAGGCAAGGCTTTAGACGGCATGGATTCCCTGCTCTCCATTGTGCAGATGCCCCCCGGCGTACCAGTGGCAACGGTCGGAATCAACGCAGCCAAGAACGCCGGGCTGCTCGCGGTGCAAATCCTCGCCGTGGCGGACGAGCGGCTGCGCCAGGATCTGGACGGATTTAAAATCAGGCTCGCCGAGGAATCGCGGGCGAAGAATGAAAAACTGCAGAGGTAATCCAGAGCCAGGCAGAAGAACACCATTCTTTTCGATCTCGTGCTTTATTTGGCGGACGCCGCCCCCCCGAACCGCTCGGATTTGCCCGGACCTTCTCCACGGCGCAAATCCAACCGGCGAAGATCCCGCCAGTGCGACACTCGGCAGCAGAACAAACTCGGCGGGCACCCGGGTTGGGGATTGAACCCAAGCTGCGGCGTTCACCCACCAAAATAAGGGCCCGAATGGCGCATCTGGTCTTTCACGGTGGTCAATACCTTGTGTTGCTGCCACAGCCGAGGGAGGCAAAAACTCGACTGCCAGCATCGCTCCCGTCATCACAGAGTCGCAGGACCGATAGATGACCCCATACCGGCTGGCACAGGGCGTAGCCCAAACTGGTTTAAGGTCAGCGGGGGGTATCCAGAATGGGCTGATCGCCCATCAACCTGGCCAAAGTGGGTTCGATGGCCTGCGCCCAGGCTTCGCCGCCAGGCAGGTTGGGGTGGAGCAGATCGGGCATGAGATCGGTGTTGATAGTGCCGTCCCGTCGCAGAAAGGTGCGGTTGATATCCAGCCAAAACACATGATTGCCGTCCGCAAGTTTGGACGTCAAGAGGCCGGCTTTACGGCAGGTTTCCACACACTGCTTGCTGCCGTGAAAAACCCTCTCGGCATATCCGTGCTCGTCATCCCCGCCCCGCGGAAAAACACGCAGGATCAGGATTTTGGTGGTGGGATGACGGGAGCGAATGAGTTCCACAATGGCCCGGGTGCCGTCAAAGATCTGCGAAGCGGAATGGACATGGCGGAAGTTGCGGTCGTCGGTGTTGTTGGTGCCGATCAGCAAGACGACCACTTTGGGCGAAGGGGAGAAGTCCAGTTCGCCGTTTTCCAAGTTCCAGAGAATGTTCTCAGTGCGAAAGCCGTTATGGCCGAGATTGATCGCATGCCGCGGCGCGAAATGGCGGTCCCAGACCGCTTTGAGCGGCTCATAAACACTGCCCGGCATGTCCCCCATGGTGTGCGTGATGGAATCCCCGATCAAAGCCAGATCGTAATGACCGGCCTTGACCTGGGCGACCTTTTGGTCGTGCCGGCGGCTGCGGGCCTGGGTGGGATAATCGGCATCGCCAGCTTTAGGCGCCAGACGTGCGGCGGGCGGAGTGGATCGGCAGGCGGTCAAAGTGAGGGAGGCCATCAGGGCCAATCCAAGGCGGAGGGTGGAGGAGTTCATTTTTGGAGTGGAGTTGAAAGGGCGTGGGTGGACGGAGTCACCAGGGTTTGTGGTCGTCGAGCGCTTTAACCACCGCCCGCTTGAGCGCGGCAAAGTCCACACTGCCCGTCTCGCTGTAGACCACCTTGCCCTCGGGGCTGAGCAGCACGGTGTAGGGCACCTCGCCCTGCCAGGCGGGATTAAAAGAGTTGATCAGCGCCGTGCGGTCTTCCGAGGCGAAGATAAGATTGCGGTTGGAGGCCTGCTGTTTGGTGAGGAATTCCAAAACCCGCTTTTGCTCGTCAGGCCGGTTGAGTGCCACCGACACAAACTCAAAATCCCGCGGGCGATACATCCGGCTGACGGTGACGAAGCCGTCGAACTCGGCGACGCAGGGGGCGCACCAAGTGGCCCAGAAATTGATGAGCCGGACTTTGCCCGAGCCGTTTTTGCTCAGTGCCTCAAGCGTGTGGGTGTCCGCGGGGCTCAATCCCACCGGTTCCGCGGCCAGACGCGCCTCGTAGTCCTTGACCAAGGCGTTTTTTTCCGACCATTTGGTGGAGCAGCCGATGACCTTGGTCCGCGCCACAGGCGGTTGCCGACCGGCAAGCAGGGCGTCCAGAGCCTCCCTCAAATACTGCCGCTGCACCTTTCCAGCGCGCTCGGAATCATCGATCCCACCGACATACCGCAGCTTGCGCGCGGCGTCGAAGACAAACACATGCGGCGTGGCGGCGGGACCGTAGGCGTGCGAAACGTTTTCAGTGTCGCCGTCGTGGAGGTAGGGGAAATTAAAATGGTTGCGCGCCGCGCGGATTTTCATTTCCGGAAAGGAATCCCCCAGATCGCTCCATGCCAGCTCGTCCAAGCGCAGACCGCGGGGGTCGTTGGGATTGATGGCGACAAGGGCGACTCCGCGGGACTTGTAATCAGCGGTGATCTGTTTGAGCGGCTCCTCGTAATGCTGGGCGGTGGGGCAATGGTTGCAGGTGAACACGACGACCAGGATTTTGCTGCCGTCAAAATCCTTCAAAGACCAGTTGCGTCCGTCCACCCCGGGCAGGTTGAAGTCCGGTGCATGGGCCCCGAGGGGAAGCGTGGGATAATCCACAGCAAAGAGAAGGGAGCCGCACAAGAATGCGGCGCAAAACAAAAATCGGATCAGGTTCATTGAGGACATGCTAAATCGGCCGATTGTTCTGGCAAGAAAGATAAAGGATCAGGCGGAGTTCATGCGGGCGCTGAGGGGTCGGCAAAGAGTCAAATGCGGGTCCCGGGTTGAACACCGGATTAGGATTTGAGGATGGCTTCCCCAGACCACTTTTCCAAACTCGAAGGCATGTTGTTCATCTCGCCGCAGTTGGGAGAGACGATTTCCGGACGGGAAAGGGGTGACAACCCGCGTTTTCTGCCGCGCCGCTGCGGCGCGCACGGAGTGGCGAGCCCCACCTGTTTGCTTCACACCCATCCGGTAGATGGCCGGATTGCGCCATCAGAAAAATCACCCCCCTTCATGCCCACCCCGTGCGGCTGATCATCCTCTTGCGCATTTTAATTTTTCAAGTGGCCAATGCTCAAAAGCGCTTTCGAAAAAAGCCATACCCAGTTTCTCCTCCATCACTTGAAAGAAACAGGCGACCGAGTCACCGGGACGGGGCCATCCATCCCGAGCGTTTCAATGTGAAGTTCAGGATAAATTGCTCGTCCAACAGCAGCTTCCTGAATAGTATGAATCTCACAGCATGCAGGCAAAATACGAACCTATGCAAATGACCATTGGCAGGGCTCCCACCCTCCCGCCTCTATCGCTTTATTTTATTCTGATCCTGGCATGGTTCCGGCCTGCTGCAGGCGCTTCCCTTCAGGCACCTCCCCCTAAACCCAACATCCTGTTGATCGTTTCGGATGATCAGGGCTATGCGGACGCCGGGTTTCAAGGGAGCAAGGAAATCCCCACACCGAATCTGGATCGCCTGGCCAAATCCGGTATGCACTGCACCAGCGGCTATGTCACACATCCCTTCTGTTCTCCCACACGCGCAGCGCTGCTGACCGGCCGCTACCAGCAGCGCTTCGGCCACGTCTACAATCCTTTCTACGACCCCGCTGATGCCCGGGAAGGCTTGCCCCTGGGTGAAAAGCTCCTGCCTGAGCATCTACGCGGCGCCGGATATGCCACCGGTTGGATGGGCAAATGGCATCTGGGCGCCTCGCCGGAACACGCACCGGAGCATCGGGGATTTGAGGAGGGCTTCGGCTTCATTGGCGGCGGTCACCATTACTTCAACTGGAAGCCCGGCAAAGGGGAATACAACCTCCCCATCCTGCGCAATGGGCAAGAGGTGGAAGTGCCGGAACACTACACCACCCGCCTGGGTGAGGAGGCGGCAAATTTTGAGAAACGCCACGCCGACCACCCCTGGTTCCTCTACCTCGCCTTCAATGCACCCCACATGCCTCATCAACCGACACCCGAGCGCATTGCCAGATTTTCACATATCCAAAACCGGCAGCGCGCCCGCTACGCCGCCCAGATCAGCCTCATGGACGATGCCATCGGGGAGGTCCTTGCAGCGCTGGATGCCAGCCATCAGCGGGAGAGGACCCTGATTTTCTTCTTCACCGACAACGGCGGACCGGTGAATGTGGGTGCCGTTAACACACCTCTGCGCGGCTCCAAAGGGGATGTTTTCGAAGGCGGGATTCGGGTGCCCTATCTGGTCAGTTGGCCGGGGCGAATCCCAGCCGGCTCCACCTATGTCCAGCCGGTGAGTTCAGTGGATGTGTTCGCCACAGCGCTGGCTGTGGCCGGGGCAAGAATGCCCACCGACAAAGTCTACGACTCGGTGAACTTACTTCCGCACTTGAACGGGGAAAACATGTCGGCGCCCCATGAGCGCCTGTTCTGGCGGACAGGCACGGGCCAACTCGCAGCGGTGCGCCAAGGCGATTGGAAGCTCGTGCGGCAGGAGAACAAGCCCGACGAACTCTACAATCTGGCAACCGATATTTCTGAAACGAAAAATCTGGCAGGGGCCAACCCGGAGAAAATCCATCAACTCTCCCTCGCGCTGGACACATGGCAAAAGCCTCTGCCTCCGCCTGCGTTTATTGGCACGAGCCGGAATGAAAAACCCGCGACCACCACCGCGACTAGACCACCGACAACCCCGGCCCGATAAAACCCTCATGAAAAAACATTTTTTGGCACTATTGATCACTGCCTTGATTGGCGAGGGGTTGTCATTACGGGCGGCAGAAAAAAACCACCTTCCCAACATTGTATTTATCCTCTTCGATGATTTGGGCTACGGTGAGCCCCCCTGCTACCGGACAAACTCTCCGTTCAAGATGCCGACGTTAACACGGCTGACAACCGAAGGAATGCGTTTTACCGACGCCCACACTCCTTCGGCCGTCTGCACGCCCACACGCTATGGGGTCATCACCGGCCGATACCCGATGCGCATCGGGCAATACAACGTGCTGGGCACCTATTCACAGCCCATCATTGAGCGTGAACGGCTGACGGTGGCCAGCATGCTTAAACAACAGGGCTACCACACGGCGGCATTTGGCAAGTGGCACCTTGGGATGAATTGGAACATCCCGCCTCAGGCAAAAACACCCAAGACAGGGATGCCCGTGGATACCGTGGCAACCGACGGCCCTATCGGGCGCGGCTTCGATCGATTCTGCGGCTACACGCATGCCGCCAATATCGGCATGGTGATCGAGCAGGACCGGGTTCTGACGAATATCGACGAAGTCGATGTACAGCCGCTGCTCGCAAGAAAGATCTTGTCCTATATCGATGAACGGACCAAGGCAGGCGGCCCGTTTTTTCTCTACGTCCCTCTGTGCACGCCGCACATGCCTCATGTGCCCGCTGCGGAATTCCAAGGCAAGAGCGGCACGGACGCCTACGGCGATTGGATTCTGCAAGGCGACACGGTGACAGGACAGATTCTCGACGCCCTGGAGCGAAACCACCTTTCCGCGAATACACTCGTCATTGTCACCAGCGACAACGGGGCCGAGCATCGTCCTTATCCGCCGTTGCGCGAGTCCAAGCGGAGCATCTACGAGGGCGGGCATCGCGTGCCGTTTCTGGCGCGCTGGCCCGGCAAGATCAAACCGGGTTCAACCTGCACCGACGTGGTGTGCCTGGCGGACCTCATGGCCACGGCTGCCGAAATCAGCGGCGCGAAAATCCCTCCCGATGCGGCCGAGGACAGCTTCAGCATTCTGCCGGACCTGCTAGGCATGGCGAAGGCCCCGGTTCGCGAAGCAACCGTCCACCAATCGATTGCCGGCGACCTTGCCATACGCCAGGGCCCGTGGAAATTGATCTTCAAGACAAGCGGCCAACGCGAACTTTACAATCTCACCGAGGACATCAGCGAGACTTCCAACTCAATCACGAACCACCCTGAGATTGCCGGAAAGCTGGCGGCCCTGATGCAAGGCTACATCGATCAGGGGCGAAGCACTCCGGGCCCGGCGCAGAAAAACAAGCGCGAGATCCGTTTGGACGGTGTCGGCAAGAAAAACAAACCCGTCAGAAAGACGCCCAAAGACGAGTGATCCGCCCATGAGCTGCTGCTTAAATCGCATCGGGCTTTTACTCTGCGCCGCCGCGCTCCTTGTTAATACCACCGCGGGGTCGGCAGCGGGTGGAGCGCCGCAGAAATCCCTGCCGCTTCCAGGCAGCGTTTTCACCGTGCGCGGCCATGCGGCGTTTATCATTCACCCACCCAAACCCGAAACCACACGGCGTATTCCCTGGGTCTGGTATGCCCCCACCCTTCCCGGGCTCCCCGGCGCAGAGGAGAAATGGATGTTCGATCGCTTTACCCGGGCAGGCATCGCGGTCGCCGGAATCGATGTTGGGGAATCCTATGGAAGCCCGGATGGGCGCGTGCTTTACTCCGCCTTTTATCGGGAGCTGACCCTGCGCCACGGCTTTACGCCCAAGGCGGTCCTGCTAGGCCGCAGTCGCGGCGGCCTCATGACCCTTGCCTGGGCTGCGGAAAACACCGACAAGGTGGCCGGGTTCGCCGGCATTTATCCGGTGTGCAACCTCGCCAGCTACCCGGGGCTGGCCAATGCCTGTGGCGCCTATCATCTCACAGCAGCCCTGCTCTCAGACCAGCTCACAGAGCACAACCCGATCGACCGGCTTGCCGCCCTTGCACGGGCAAAGGTGCCCCTGTTCTCAATCCACGGGGACATCGACACTCTGGTTCCACTGGAGGCCAACTCGGGTGAGCTGCGCCGACGCTATGAGCTTGCGGGTGGGCGAATGCAACTGATTATCCCCCATGGACAAGGCCACAACATGTGGCCGGGGTTCTTCGAGTGCCAGGAACTGGTGGATTTTGTGCTGGACCGGGTTAAAAAGAGGGAACCCGAACTTCCCCTGAAAAATTGAGCCGGCCCCAGTCCACAGGGCATGCCGCAGGAGGTTTTGAAAACCGTGTTGATTGTTGAACAACAGTTACAAGGGCGACTAGGTTTAAGCAGGCCGGTCAAGATATCGCATTTCTTCGGGAACCACACCTCAGATTCCTAAGAGTCTCGGGCGCATTCATCCGAGCCGGTTCCGCGCAAAAGTTGCCAAGAGTAACTTCCTTCGCCAAAATGCAGGCACATGAGCAAAGCATTCTATGTCACGACCGCGATTGATTACGTCAACGGCCAGCCGCATCTGGGCCATGCGTATGAAAAGATAATCGCGGATGTGATCGCCCGTTCCCGCCGGAGCCTGGGGCAGGAGGTCTTCTTCCTGACGGGATTGGATGAGCATGGGCAGAAGGTGCAGCAGGCGGCCCAGGCGGAGCAGAAGAGCCCGCAGGACTACTGCGACGGGTTGGCAGCCGATTGGCAGGCCTTTGCCCGCACCTTGCAGCTCACAAATGACGACTTCGTCCGGACAACCCAGCCGCGGCACAAGGAGTTTGTCCAAGCGATGCTGAGCCGGCTCCATGCCGCGGGCCATTTCTACAAGGCGAGCTATACCGGATTTTATTCCACCAAGGAGGAAACCTTCCTGACGGAGAAGGATCGCCGGCCCGATGGCACGTTCGACGCCTCCTACGGCGAGGTGGTGGAATTGAAGGAGGACAACTACTATTTCAGGCTCAAGGCACATCAGGCCTGGCTCATTGAGTATCTCGAACAAAACCCCGGTTTTGTGCAGCCGGATTATCGGCGCAACGAAGTCCTTGGCTTTTTGCGGAACAACGATCTGGAGGACCTCTGCATCTCACGCCCGGCAGCAAGGTTGAATTGGGGCATTCCCCTGCCCTTCGATCCTGATTTTGTCACCTACGTCTGGTTTGACGCGCTGGTGAACTATATTTCGATTCCTGCCGCCCACGGCGATCCGGCGGTCACGGCGCTGCTTGAAAACCCTGCCCAAGCCGCCGCACCCGCCATCCAGTACGATCTGTGGCCGGCCGCGCTCCATGTGATCGGTAAGGACATCCTGAAATTCCACGCGGTTTACTGGCCGATCATGCTCCGGGCAATGGGCCTGCCGCTGCCCAGGCAAATCCTCGTCCACGGCTGGTGGCAGAAGGATGGCGCCAAAATCAGCAAGAGCACCGGCAACATCGTGGATCCCATCGCAGTGATCAACGAATGGGGGCTGGACGCATTCCGGTTCTACGTGCTGCGGGAGCTGAACATCGGTCCGGACGGGAACTGGACGGATGCGGGATTCCGTTCGCGTTATCAGGCGGAGCTGGCCAACGGGCTGGGCAATCTGGTCAACCGCTCGCTCTCCATGCTCAAGCGCTACCGCAATGGCGTGGTGGGCGCGCCCTCCAAAGAACTGGAGGCAGACGCCCAAAATGCGATCGCCGAAACGCGCACGCTGCTCGAGTCGAACCAACTTCAGGCCGCCCTGCTGGCTATCGGCACCCTCATCACCCGGGCCAACCAGTATGTGGACCAGACAGCCCCGTTCCGTTTGGCGAAGGACCCTGCCCAGGCTGAGCGCTTGGATGAAGTGCTTTACAACCTGACGGAAAGCTGCCGGGTTTTGGCGGTGCTGCTCTGGCCATTTCTGCCGGGAACAGCCTGCAAAATTTATGCCCAGCTCGGGCTGGACGGCGCGCCGGATCAATTCTCACAAGCGGCATGGGGACAATTGAAAGCCGGCCACGTCATCGGCGAACCCGCTCCGCTCTTTCCCCGCAAGGACATTTAATAAAATAGAGGGGAACGGTTTTCCGCCATCCCTTCGTTTCCTAGGAGTGCGCCCGCCGCCCCTCACGCCACTCCCTCTGCGCACCAAATGGGGGTCATCCTTGAATCCTGGGCACCTCGGCCGTGTAAAGCAACCGGCCCTGATCGTCTATCATCCGGACCTGCATCTGTTCAGACTGAAGCGAGACGGCGGCAAAGCCCGAGCAACCCTTGGCAAAGCGGGTGCGCGGGGTTTGCGCGGTGGGCCGGATTTTCGAGCCGGCGCCGGAACAAAAGAAATTCACCCGGCCGGCTTGCAGATGCTGCAGGTCATGGTCATGCCCGTTGAAGTAGACTTGCACCTGGTGCTTCTCCATCAGTGGCAGCACATGCTCGACAAGATAAGGCGTGTCGCCATGCCCGCCGCCGGAATAGACCGGATGATGTCCCACGACAATTTTCCAAGGGGCTTTTGAGGCGGCCAGAGCAGAATCCAGCCAGGCGATTTGTTTGCCGACGTCCTGCGAATGCAGATGCGCCATCGGAAGAAGCTTATCCTTTCCCAACTCGGCCATGGGCGAGGTGTCGATGAAGAAAAAATCCGCATTCCGGCCGCCTCCCAGCGCTTCGGTGCGCTGAAAATACCGGGCGGGCATTTTCCAGCGGCGGCTGGTCCGGGAATAGTGAATCTGGGCATCGCAATTGCCCCGGTAATCATGATTGCCGAGAATGGCGTGCCAAGGCACCTGCAGCGAGGGGGCGGAATAGACGTTTTCAAACGAAGTCTGCCACTGGGAATCTGTCACGGACTCGACGCCGCGCTCATAGAAGTTGTCGCCCACGGCGAGAACAAATCCGGCCTTGAATTCTTTGGCGGCCACCGCCATTTGCGTGGCGACATCCTGCTGGTCCTTCTCCCCGTTGCGCCCCCAATCTCCCAGCACGAGAAAGTTCAGGCCTCCCGGGATGGAACCGGCGCCCCACAATGTCTGCGGTAGCACCGATGCGGCGAGAGTGGCCTGGGTGGCGACGAACAATTTGTGGACGAACTGACGGCGTGTCTGTTTCATAAATTAAAAAACCGAAGCGGCCTGGAGACATTAGGAAAATAAAACCCGCATGAAATCATCACAGCGCGGATGCTCAGCCCCCTGCAGCAACAGGCGGGCCTTTGGGTGTTTCACGCGCCCACGCATCCTTCAGGGTGATCGTCCGATTAAACACCAATCTCCCGGGTCGGGAGTCCCCGTCCAGTGCGAAATAAGCCAGGCGCTCGAACTGGTAGCGCGCATCGGCCTGCGCCTGAGCCAGGCCGGGCTCCACCTTGGCGGTAAGCACTTCCAACGAATGCGGGTTGAGCACCGACTTGAAATCGCGCCCGTCTTTTTCCGGCTCGGCCTCGGTGAACAGCCGGTCGTAGAGACGCACCTCGGCATCCACAGCGTGGGCGGCGCTCACCCAATGAATCGTGCCCTTGACCTTCCGGCCGGCCGTCGCCCCGCCGGACTTGCTGTCCAGATCCGCGGTGCAGCGCAATTCGATCAGGTTGCCGGCCGGATCCTTGACCAACTCGTCGCACTTGATGATATAAGCGTATTTGAGGCGGACCTCGCCCCCGGGTTTAAGACGGAAAAATTTGGGCGGCGGCACCTCGGCAAAGTCGTCCCGCTCGATGAACAGTTCGCGGCTGAAGGGAACGCGGCGCTTGCCCGCACTTTCGTCCTCGGGGTTGTTGACCGCCTCCAACTCCCCGGTCTGGCCTTCGGGAAAATTGGTGATGACGACCTTGATTGGACGCAGCACGGCCATACGCCGAAGCGCGCGCCGGTTCAGATCCTCGCGGATGGCATGCTCAAGCACGGCCACATCGGTCAGGCCGTTGTATTTGGTGATGCCGATATGGTAGGCGAACTGGCGCAGCGCCTGGGGAGTGACACCGCGCCGGCGCATGCCGCAGATGGTGGGCATGCGGGGGTCGTCCCAACCGGTGACGAGCTTTTCGTTCACCAATTGCATGAGCTTGCGCTTGCTCATCAAAGTGTAACCAAGGCTCAGCCGGGCAAACTCATATTGATGCGGCAGCGGCCGCGGGAGTTCCAGACTTTGAAGAATCCAGTCGTAGAGCGGGCGGTGCACTTCAAACTCGAGAGTGCAGATGCTGTGGGTGATGCCCTCGATGTAGTCGCTCAGGCAATGGGCGAAATCATACATCGGATAAATGCACCACTGAGTGCCGGTCTGATGGTGGGCCGTGTGGCGGATGCGATAAAGCAGAGGATCCCGGAGCCAGATGTTCGGGGAGGCCACATCGATTTTGGCCCGCAGTGAGCACTTGCCATCGGGGAACTCGCCGGCTTTCATCCGGGCAAACAAATCCAGATTCTCCCCGACACTGCGGTGGCGAAACGGCGATTCCTTGGCATGCCGCCGGTATTCGTCCGTCTCGTCCGGACTCAGATCGCAAACAAAAGCTTTGCCCCTCCTGATCAGATCAACAGCGTATTGGTAAATCGGCTCGAAATAATCGGAGGCGTGGAAAGGCGAGGCCTGCTCAAACCGGTCCGCGCCCAGATCCGATAGGGTGACCGCCGGCAGACAGGCGTCGGGCTTGCCGTCGGCGGTGCGGGTGACCAGCTGCTGGCCGGGCACCTTGAGCCCAAGCTCATCCCCGGCCCAACCGCTGATGAGCCATCGCACATCGGCCTGGATTGACTCGACATACTCCACGTCCTCCTTGGTCGGGTTGGTGTCGTCCATGCGCAGGTTGCAGACGCCGCCAAACTCGTGGGCGAGGCCGAAATTCAGGCAGATGCTCTTGGCGTGCCCGATGTGGAGATAGCCGTTGGGCTCGGGCGGAAAACGGGTGTGAATGCGCGGATGCTTGCCCGCGGCCACATCGGCGGCGACCAGATCACGGATGAAATCGGATGGCGCCGCCGGAGCGGTTGGCTGTGATTCTGCAGGTCCCATGCTCATAATATCGCCCAAGCCTAGCAAAAGCCCGGAGGAAATGAATAGGAAAAGCGAGCGCGGCCGCAAATTCAGTGTTTCTTCCACAGCCGTTTTTTGGCTTACTGCTCCCTGTGCAGAGAGATCCAACTCATCCATGAACTCCGTCGCAGTCATCGGCGGCGGGATCACGGGCCTGACCGCGGCGTTTTACCTCCAGCGCCGCGGCCTGAAGGTCACCGTTTATGAAGCCTCCTCACGCATCGGCGGCGCGATTCAGTCCGTCCGTCAGGACGGGTATCTGGCCGAATGCGGCCCCAACACACTTCTGGAAACCTCGCCTCTGATCGGCCAGCTCCTGCACGACGCCGGACTGACCCCGCGCCGGCTCGACCCGGATCCGCGGGCTGCCGCGAGATATGTGGTGCGCGACCGGCACCCCCTGGCCATGCCCGGATCGGTGCCGGGGTTTATGACCACACCCCTATTCTCTCTGGCGGCAAAGTTCGCGGTGCTCAAGGAACCGTTTGTTCCAGCCCGCCGCGACGGCGTGGAGGAAAGCATCGCCGAATTTGTCGTGCGCCGGCTGGGACGCGAGTTTCTCGACCATGCCATTGACGCGCTGGTGTCGGGGATTTACGCGGGCGACCCGGCCAAACTCTCCGTGCAGCAGGCCTTTCCAAAGCTGGCCCAACTGGAAGCCACTTACGGCTCGCTCATCAAGGGGCAGATGTTCGGCGGGCGCGACCGGAAAAAACGCGGCGAGGTGGCCAAGGACCGGGCACCGAAATTCTCTTTTGACGAAGGATTGCAGGTCCTGCCCGACGGCCTTGGAAAAAGCCTGGGGGGCGCCGTGCTCTTAGGCGCGGCGGTCAGCAGACTAACCAAGACCTCCGCCGGCTGGCGCTTGGAATACAGGGGCGGCAGCGGCATCGCCCAGGCAGAGCACCAGGCCGTTGTTTATTGCGGCACGGCCTTCCATCTGGCCGCCCTGACTATCGACTCGCCGGGCATCCCAAACCCCGCACCCCTCTCGGAAATCCGCCACCCCCCGGTGGCCAGCCTGGTGCTGGGCTTTCGGCGCGAAGACGTGGCCCATCCGTGCGCAGGGTTCGGAATGCTGATTCCCGGAATTGAGAAATTCCGTATTCTGGGCACAATCTTCTCCTCCTCGCTCTTTCCCAATCGGGCACCGGCGGGTCACGTGACTCTCACAAGCTACATCGGCGGCGAACGCCATCCTGAACTGGCGGCATTGCCCCCGGATGAACTCTCCCGCATCACCTGCGAGGATCTGAAGGTTCTGCTGGGTGTGCGAGGCCGTCCCACCTTCACCCACTGTTTTTTCCATCCCAAGGCCATTCCCCAATACAACGTCGGCTACGGCCGCTACCGCGATCTGATGAACGACTTGGAATCAAGCACGTCCGGACTTTATCTCGCCGGCCACTACCGCGATGGCATCTCTCTGGCAGACTCGATTGTTTCGGGCTGCAAGGTGGCCGGGCGCGTCGCCCAAGCGCTGCCTCCAAACGACGGCAATCCACCTGAATTTAGCAAACCCTGATTCATTCAACCCACCCAATCCATTCATGAGCAAAGGCATTTTACTGGTCAACCTCGGATCCCCTGACTCCCCGGCCGTGCCCGACGTCCGACGCTACCTCAATGAGTTCCTGATGGACGAACGGGTGATCGACGTGCCTTGGGCCCTGCGCAGGCTCATCGTCGGACTGGTGCTGATCAAGCGGCCCAAGGAATCCGGCCACGCCTATGAAGCCGTGTGGACCAAAGAAGGTTCGCCCCTGGTGGTGACCAGCAAAAATGTGCACGCCGCATTGCAATCAAAAGTGGCCCTGCCGGTGGAGCTAGCCATGCGCTACCAGAACCCGTCGATCGAGTCGGCTGTGAAAAAACTGGCCGACCGGGGCGTCAACGACCTTTTCCTCATCCCGCTCTTTCCGCACTACGCCATGTCGAGCTATGAAACGGCCGTGGCCCGGGTCCGGGAGGTTGCGGCCGGACTTGCGCCACAGATGAAGATCAGCGTCCAGCTGCCGTATTATGACCGGCCGGATTACATTGAGGCTCTGGTGGCCAGCGCGGCCGAACACTTGAAGCAGGATTACGATCATCTGCTGTTCAGCTTCCACGGAATTCCGGAGCGCCATGTGAAAAAGTCTGATTCCTCCTGCTGCCATTGCCTGAAAGTGGCCAACTGCTGCGAGGTGGCCAGCCCCGCCCATGCCACGTGCTACCGCGCCCAGTGCATCCGCACGGCGGCATTGTTCGTGGCCAAAGCCGGTGTTCCGGCCGGAAAATATTCCGTCTCCTTCCAGTCCCGACTGGGCCGCGATCCATGGTTGAAACCCTATACCGACTTTGAACTGCCCCGACTGGCCAAGGAAGGACGCACACGGATGCTGGTGATCTGCCCGGCATTTGTCTCCGATTGCCTGGAGACCATCGAGGAAATCGGCATCCGGGGGCGGGACGATTTCATGGTGGCGGGAGGAAAAACCTTCGCTCAGATCCCGTGCATGAACGAGCACCCGCGCTGGATCGAAGTTCTGGAGAACATGACGAAGGAATTTTCGGGTCATTGATTCCGACACCAGGCCATTTCAGCAGCCTGAACAATATGCCGTTGGAATATTCCCGAAGATTGCAGCAACGCCTGTGATGGTCTGGGAACCACCCACCGCTTGACTTGTTCCCAACTAAGCCACCCTGCATTCCCGGCGCTACCGGGTCCATGCCGGAAAAAAACCAGCCGGATAGGGATAATTCTGGGGGAATTCCCGGTTCCAGAGGAGTTGCCAGAGTTCACTGACATGGAAAGAGCGGACCGAAGCGTCAAAGAAAACCAGCTGCGTGGACCGTCCATGTCGCTGGATGGCGAAGTGATTAAACTCCACTCCGGCACCGCTCCACTGACCGTTGAATGCGGGCGGAACACCCGTATAATCGGGTCCACCCCCCCGCCACATGCAATCCCCGAACATGGGGGTGTCACTTGGCTTGGGTGTGCCGGTGAGTTTGCGCCAGTTCTTGGAGACCGGGCGCCCTTGCACATCACTAACACCGGCAGGAGGATTGTAGTTCCAACAGTTCTCCCCGTAGCTGGCGACCATGTCCGTGTGAAAAACTCCCAACACACTGGGATCAGCAATTGGAAACATGGTGACCGAATGCGGACCTCCGTAATCCACCGGCGAAGGGTCGTTGGGAGCGGCGAGCACCTCTGCCGCTCCAGCCCCCCTGCGCCCGGTCGCCGAGGGACAGAGCAGCAGACTCGGCTTTCGGCCCCAGTAATCCATCAGCGTCACCAACCACTGACCCCGGGCCCAACCCACGCCGGTGCCGGTGGAAAACGATTCAGTGTGGTCGGCGCAATACATCGTCCATATCACCCCCCACTGCTTGAGGTTGGAGGTGCAATTGATCGCACGGGCCCTATCCTTGGACCGGCTGAGCGCCGGCAAGAGCATCGCCGCCAGAATGGCGATGATCGCAATCACCACGAGCAGTTCTATCAAGGTGAACGCCGATTTGCGGGGCTGTAAGCGCATAAATCACGGACTGCTTTAAAGTGTTCCGTTGTAAGCGGAGTCAAGACTCTGCAAAAAGCCTTGCCGCCAACAAAAAACAGCTTGTTTGGCAATGAAATCATCGTAGTCAACCTAGAGCGGAGCGCGCAAGGAGTAGATCCGACCTTGGCCGAGGAATTCTTTTTTTGTGGAATGTTTACTCACGCAAAATGAGCGCTGGGTTTTTAAGCGGCATGTTGAGGAAACTCCCCTTTCAGATTTTGTCTGAATCCAGATCCCTGGATGGCAAAAGGGAAACGAATGGAAACCAAACAGGAAGAAGAAATATATCTCCGACCTGATTTTTTGTGTTGAACTGGTGGTCGGGCTGAAGGTGGAAAAACAACTGGCACCGCATCATGCTGCCCGGTTGTTGAACCACTTGAAAACCAGAAAAAAGGGGGCGGTACATGAATCTGCAGAAGCCATTGGGCAGCGGATTGTGACCTGCTTATGGGATGGGGGTGAGTTTACTTGACAGTTTGGCAGCTGTCAGTCGGGTTGCGTTGACCGGGCGGGAGCAGACAGAATTTTAACCGGACCGAGCAGGCCCGAGGGGAACTGATCGTTATTCAGCCAACCGACAAAGATTCGCGTGCGGGTCTGGCGCTGAGCCACAGGCAACCGCTTATCGCCTATCAACCGGTTGGGCCAGAGATTCACCACTTTGATTTCCAGAATGTTCCTGCCGCTCCTGGCGGCATCGGTGATCTCCACACGCCACGGCGGACACCACACCACACCCAAATCCTTGCCGTTGAGCCGCACCTGGGCCGTATCTTTGACGGTTCCCAGGTCGAGATACAATGGCCCTCCGGAAGGGGCTGGCGAGAGGTCGAATTCCTTTTTATAAACCGCCGCTCCGCTGAAATATTTCACCGCCCGCTCGGGCCGCTGATTCCAATCATCGAGCTTGTCAAAAACCACGAGTCCCTTTGCCTGATCACCGGCCAGATCGTTGGTTGGATAAAACCAGTGGGGATCGAACTGGACAGGCCAGGGACCGTCGAGCTGCTGCACCTGATGCAATCCGGTAAAGTTCGACGGTTCCATCGTAGGATCTTTGCCCACGCCTTTCTGAAGCGCTTTGCGGAACACCACAAACACGCCGCCATAGGGCTCAAACATCAGCGGAACCGATGTGACTCCATTGGTTGAATTGAACTGGTGCAGGTCTCTTTGAACACCGGTCACCGGATCCCACAACTCAGGCTGCTTGCCCCTCACACGGAACGCGCAATCGGCCTGCAAGGCGGCGCCTCTGCGATTTGCCACAAAATAAATCTCGCTTGCCCCGCTGCGGCGATGGATAAAATCCAGCGAGGCGGCTTGGTTGGTTGTCTTGAAGCCAAAGTCTGGCGGCAAACAAGCGCCCTCCAAAACCTCGCGAATAGTCACCCCGCACACCACACGCCCCTTGCCATACGAACGCCGAAGGACTGAAGCGGCAGGTTCATCCCCCCACACCCTGTCGGCCACCGCCCTGAGTTGCTGTTCGCTCCTGGGATAGTCCGTCAGTCCCGGAGTGCGCCGGGGTTTCGGGCCGATGACAGTAGCGCCTGCGGCGACCAGCTCCTGAATCTTGCGGGCCACCTTCAGCGGCAGTACGGCTCTTTCGGGCAGGACCAGCACCCGATAGCTCATTCCATCCGGCAACACAATGAGACCGTCCTTCACCGACAAGCGCTTGAGCAAAACCTCGGAATTGCAGACGTCATAGTCGTAACCGAAGCCTCGCGAGGGATCGATATGCTTGGGCGGCACAAAATTGGGCGCCTCGTCGCCGCTGTAGTAGAGAACATCCGCGACAAAAAGCCCCTGCTGCAAGAGATGGCTGCAGCGGGAGAGGTAGCGCAGAAACGACTCCGCGCCTTGATTCCACCAGGTGATGTTGTGATTGAAATGAATGCCGCCGAAGACCGCCTTTCCAGGCAGGCCGTCTTCCGGCCCCGAGGTAGCGGAGCCATGCAGGCTGAGGGAATTAATGCCTTCGCAGAAGGCGTTATTCGCATGGCGCAACAGGCCGCTTGGAGATTGGCTCCAGTGCTGCAGGCGGCCACCGCTGGTAAAGGACTCAGCAGCCACAATCCGCTTGCCATACAAATGTCCAGCGCTGGCCGCCTGTTTCGCATTCACATTCTGCGCGTCCTCGTCCCAGCCTGGAGTGGTAACCACATGATGATCGGCCGGGGCCCACTGATTTTCCTTCCACAGCTCGATCTCCCAGAATTCAGCCACGGGCACATCCATGCGCCCCAGATTCATCAGGCCGTCGTTGCAAAGCAACCGGGGATGATGCTGCCCGCCCGCCTCGGCCCTGACCTTCAAGCCATCGGCATGAGCCCGTTGAGCCCAGCGCCCGTAATGATTCTCCGCCACGCCATCGGCAATCGTTCGCCGGACATCGGCCAGAAACCGATCCGTCACCTCCACACTCTCAACAATCTCACCAGCCAAAGCCGAAAGGTAAGGGGCGGGATTATAGCCGCGCCGTTGTCTAAATTCATCGAGCAGGCGCGGAGTCCATGAATACATTCCATCGATCTCAACATTATCCTCAATGCTGTATTGCCAGACTTTTCCGGCCAAAGAGCCCGCGTCACCCAACAAAGGCTTGATGCCCTTCTCGTAATGTTGATCCATGGCCGCGGAACTGAGGTAATCAGTCAAGAGGCCCTTGCCAAAGGCAACATTAAGCCCCGTCGTCGTCCGGCCGATCCTGACCACCTTCCATGCCCCCGGTGGAACATTCCACTCCAGCCTACCCTCCCCGCCAACCCGGCCCGTAAGATCAACCCTGTCCTGAAGCGACAGCGGATGCTCTCCGGGGAAAGCCGCCAGATCCTCACGCACCAACAGGACTTGATCGATCTGCCGGTTTGCTGTCACTCCCAATGGATTGTTGATTGCCCGCTTGGCGGCCATGCGGGCAAACCGTTCCACCTCAGCCCGGCTTCCCAAAGCGAAGTCGCGCACCGTGATATCCTTCGACACCACGATACGAAACCAGCGGGCCGTGCTGGCGGGAACGGAATCATAGATCGTATTGGAGTTGGGGCCCTTCAAATTGGCAACAGGTTTGAAAACAACTCCATCGTCCGAAGACTCGATGACCGCCTTCCCGGCCATGTCGATCCAAGCCCAATCCACCAAATGCGGGACTCCAAAATCCACCTGGATCCATGCCCTGTCTGCGGAACCGGATTTCCAGACGGTATTAAAATTCCCATCCAGCAGATTTTGGAGATCATTCGTATTCGCGCTGACCGTGACGAGCCTCTGCGGAGCGGAAGGGCTTTCCGCGATTGGAAAAGCTTGCACAGACACATCGGAGTAGAGCTCTCCCCTGCCCTTGGGTTCAGCGAGCTTGCCGCAGAATTTCTGAGGACCCTGGATCACGGTTTCGGAACTGACGACCATCCAGGTGGAATTTTCCGGCGTAATCCAAGGTCCGCCCGCAGGCCAGCCGGGACAGGTGTTGACCCCCATCTTCAACCCCAACCGATCCGCCTGGCGAACTGCGTGGCGAAACAATTCCCGCCATTTATCGCTCATATAGGGCGCGCCGGGCATATTGCCCAGATCGATCAGCATCACACCGCCCACGCCTTTGGCCTTGAGCTCCTCCAGATGCTGTGTGACGTCGGACTGCGTGATCGTGTCGAACCACCACATGTTCACCCACGGCTTCGCGGAATCGGGAGGAGTGACAAATTCCTGGTTGAGATTGTCTTGGCCCCGGGCGATGGCGAGCATTACCAATAAAAACAAACCCAGTCGCATGCTGTTCTTCATGGATAGAAATCGGATTAATCCAGCAGGTTGACAACATCCTTGCTACGCGACGCCGGGGTCACCTTGAGCGCGGTGATTTTGCCGGCCCGCAACATGCCTTCCACGATGGTGTTGTAGAGTGCGTGGAGTTTGAAATTCACATCCCATTGCCTCGGCCATGCCGGAAAGAGATAGATCTTTGGGCCGTCCACCTGAAGCAGCATCGCCTGCAGCGCGGTCATCGCAACTCCGCCGTGGCTCTGGTCGGGCGCCCCGACCTGATTGGGGCCCCAAAAGGCTGGAAACCGGCTGCCGGGGTCGTGCGCCGCGAAGTTGGATGTCACCATCCGGGCAGCCTGCTCCGCCTTGCCAACAAACGCCACCTGAATGGGATTCAGCCGCCATCCGCCAACCCTTCCTTCGAATGGATAAACAGACTTCGGCTTCGCCGGTGAATAAACCTCAACACTCCTCCGCCCGATCTCGAAATCCGGACACCCCAGCGCATAGAGCCGGTAAGGGAAGACCGCATAGAGTTCGGGCATCTCATCCCCCTGCCGATTCTTAATGACCTCCGCCGCAGCAAATATCCTCTTGCCCGCCTCTCCGATCATCGGCACATCGGGAAGGTCTTTCAGGGTCCGGGCCCAAGCCGCACGTCGCGGGGCTGCGGTGATGTTCGTCGGCAGCGCGAGAAGACGCGGCAGTACATAATACAGGCCGGCGATCTCAGGAAGCGGGTTGACCACATTATGGCACGATTCCAAGGCGCAAGCCGGGTCCATCCTGATCTTGCCGTTCACATCCCGTTTCCAGTGCTGATCGTAGAAAGTGACCACGCCCTCTGCGATAGGCATTAGGATCTCACGAAGAAATGTCTCATCGCCGGTGGCTTCATAGTAATCAAGCATCTTGGCTGTGAGTTCGATCCCGCCCTGCCATAGCCAGCGCACCCATTCGTTTTCCTGATAAGTCCCCCATGGATACACGGTTGCTGGAATGAAAACCCCCTCATGCTTGAACAGCAGCTTCGTGCGCTCCCTAGCCATCGGCACCATCGCCCGATACATCCTGAACAATGGCTGCAGTTCATCATAGTCGCCGCTGCGCAGCATGGGACCGCAGATGGTTGTGGCCGTATCCAGAAACCAGTAGTTGGGCCCCTGCTGCCGCAAGTCCGCGTCCTCCAACCGATCCGGGTTTTTGCCATTGACCCGGAATATCGAGCCGTCCTCTTTGATCGGATAAGCCCCGCGTCCGGCGGCGGCGGTGATGAATCGCTGCAGGGCATAACCGCGGGTGACCACCATTCCAGCAGGCTCCGCGCTCACAGCCGGCAATGTATGACTTTTGTCATGCAGTCCGCTCTTAGCGATCAACTGGAGGTTCTCGCGGTCCTGCTGCCGCTCGGCAATCTGTCCCTCCGTGCCAGGCACGCTGTCCTCAGGCGTGTGGACCTCAACCCAGCTGCGGGACCAAAATCCCTGCCACCACTTGCAATGCGCATCCCATGCCGCCCCCGAATCCATCCTGCGTTCCCCGGCAATAATTTCATCCATCTTTTCCAACCATTGGCGCAAGGTGTCCGTTTGCGCCGTCAACACGTGGATGGCGACATCAAATCGCCGGCCGGGGCTGGCGGTCTTCAACGCCTGCGTCGCATCGCCAGGATCGCTCTGAACAAAGCCTGGACCGCTGATGCATCCACCAAAAGTACGATGTAGAATCGGATCCTGGACAAGCGGCATCAGGCTTGCCATGCCCTGGAGTTTCATGGTTAGCGGCACAATGGTCAGCTCGTTGCGATGACACCAAACAATCCGGTTATCCTTTTGGGGAACCACGGTATCGGCCCTCTCCATGAGTGATTCAGAGCTGCCGCTGATATAGCCCGCGTTTCCGTCCCCTTTCCAATCGCGGTCGGTCGTGCGCCAAACCTTCAGTCCGACCCACGCAGTGAATTCCTTTTGCGCTTCTCCTTCGATGTGAATCACCGGCTGATTGGCATCCACCCAGACCCGCAGCGCAGTGGCCGCATCATTCTGGCCGCTCCGGATGACAATTTGTCCCCGACCCAGTTGAAGCTCCTGACGGAAAGGGCGGATCGGCAGCGAGGGTGTCAGTCGCACTCTCACCTGCCCCAGCTTGACCAATCGTCCGCAATCCGTCAGTGCATCGGTCTTCGAAATGAAAAACACCAGATCCCCGCTCTGTTCCACCCATGCATTGATGCCTATGTCGCCGTTTCCAAGAGGCATCGAGCCGGATGAATTGCTACTTGGACTTTCCCACACCACGTTGCAGGCATCCGGCGCATTGCCGGATTTCTCCTCCGGCCCCGGGGCCGCCGCGCTGACGGTCCGGCACCCAATCAGGGCGAGCAGGGCTGCCTTCACGATCCTCAATGCTGACTTGTTCATGTTTTTGTTTTCACTTGAAGAATTCAGTCACGGTCTTGACCCACTCATCCGCCATCAGCTGGTGACCGGAATACTTTGGATGCACTCCGTCCGCGGCCCAGTATTCGGCAGGCGCACGCTTGCAGGCATCATCAAAAACCTTCTGATACTTCACCAACGCGGCCCGATACTTGGCGGCCAGTTTCGCAACAATCGCCTGCCGCTGCCTGATATCCCGTTCCCGCTCGTCGCCTTGCTTGCGCGCCATGACGGGAAGATAGAAAGGCTCACCGAGGACAAGGCGTATGTTTGGATTGGCCGCCCTAACATCAGCGAGAAGCTTATCATAGACTTGCTCATATTGAGCCAACGGCACTTTCCTTTCGTCCCCGCCACCAATCCCGCTGTCGTTAATACCTATCAAAACACTCAGCAAATCCGGCTTCATATCGAGCGTGTCGGTTTGCCAGCGAGCCGCCATGGTCTTGACATTATTTCCGCTGACGGCACGGTTGATGAACGTCACCTTTCTCTCCGGATACAGGGCACTGAACCTGGCCGCGATGAGGAACTGGTAGCCTTGCCCGAGAAGCAGATGCGGACAGTCATTGCGATTGCGTTCCCCGTCAGTAATCGAGTCCCCCTGGAACACGACCCTCGCATTCTCGGGGAACATCGGCGCAGCAATTAATTCCGGCGCGTTCAGCTGCCCCTGCAAGGCCTTTTGCAACGACGGCAAAATGATCTCCCTGACGCCATCTCCATTGGGATGAATGGTGTCGGGACTGTAGCTTTCCCACGTGGCATGATTTGTCTGGCTTTTGTAGAGCGCTAGCCAGTTGGAATAGTTGTCAATGAATAGAACCCCGGAATTGCCCAGCGCAACGCGGCGATAACCCTGGTAGTAGTCAGCCAGGTGGGGACGTTTCGCGGCTTCGGCACCGGTGCAGTTGTTCATCGTTTGCACGACAATGTCCACAGCCTTGCCCCTGCCTTGATTTTGCCTGCCCGCCCAAAGGCGGATCTGGTCGATCATCTTCTGCAGATGCTCCCGCGACTCCTCCTCTGAAATGTGATAGGCCGTGTAGGCGTCGTTGATGCCAAACTCGATAAACACGGCATCGGGATTGTCGTTTGCGAGGACTTCGTCGAGCTGATGAAATCCGTCCTTGGAGCCGGTTGTAGTGGTGTCTGTTCTGGAAGCCGATCCGCACACGGCGCGATTGGCCAGAAGCACCTTGCCGGTGTAGGGCAATCCGTTGAGCCACGCGCCGACCTCCTCAAACCAGCCATGACCTTTATTAAACTCCTTGTCGGTCAGGCTGGTGCCAATGGCGGCAATCTTCAGATTTTCACCGTTCTTAAGCCTTGGAAGAATTGCGCCCCGCGCAACCGGATGAAAACCCGCAAAAAAAAAGAGTGTCAGGCATAATAGAACGCGCTGCATGGCAAGTGTCCTTTTAGAATGCACGACCCTTTGAAGTTGAAATGGAACAACTATACGCCCCAGCCCTTGCGATGCTGCGGCCTGACCAGACGATTCGCTTCAGGCACACCGATGGCCTTCATGCCCGCCCCGTCCCAGTCGATATTCCGCCCCAGACGCAGGGCAACCAATCCTGCCGCGCCTATCTCGGTGACATGCCCGCCCACCTCAAAAGGCGAAAAGGTCTTTCCGTTGCCCTGGCAGGCTTCGATGAATTCCAGCATGTGCCTGTCATGAGGCGCTCTTGGCAGCGTCTGGGCCACGCGGGTGGCCACCGGATGATTTAACCCGGAGCGGAACTCCGGCTCGTCCGAAAGCTTGAGGAAACACTGGTTGTTCCACCGGCCTACGGACAAGGCCCCCTTGTCTCCCACCAACAAGCAGCCCCCGTCCGGCACACGGCCCCAAGTCTGCGGCATTCCGGCAGTCGCCTCTTCTGGCGGCAGCTCCCCGCCTGAGGAAAAATGAATCGTGACTGCGGCATGACCCGGCCGAGCCGGAAAGGAAAACCGCACGTTGCATGATTTCGGAAAACTCTCCTTGTGAAGCGCAACGCCGGACACTTCGATGCGATTGGGGTATTCCAATTCCAAAGCCCGGACGGGCAGGCTGAAGTTATGACAACAAAAATCAGAAATCGACCCGCCTCCGAAATCAAACCAGCCCCGCCACTGGGCGGGATGATACACCGCGGCTTTATAAGGCCGGGCGGGAGCAGGCCCCAGCCAGAAGTCCCAGTCCAATCCTTCGGGCACCGAATCCGCGCCCGCAGGGCGGTCCACGCCATTGGGCCAGCCGTGAGCCGGCTCCCAGATATACACATCCCGAACCGTCCCCAGCATACCGGCTTGGACCAGCTCCATGCTGCGGCGAAAGTTCGCAGACGCGCTGCCCTGGTTCCCGGTCTGGGTCACCACCTTTGATTTCCGGGCCAACTCCCGCAAATACCGCGCCTCCCCCACTGTATGGGCCAAGGGCTTCTCGCAGTACACATGCTTGTCGCAGCGAATCGCTCTCGAGGCAACCGCAGCGTGCCAGTGGTCGGGTGTTGCAATCACCACTGCATCCACCTTTTTTTCGCGCTTCAGCAGCTCTCGATAATCCTTGTATGCATTGGCCGGGGCCAAAGGGGCCCCATGTGTCTTGTGGGCAGCCTCAATCCGCGCTGAATCCACATCGCACAGCGCAACAATGTTCTGATCCAGCAGCACCAGTTCCTGGATCAGCCCATTCATCTGCGAACCCAACCCGATACAGGCGACATTCAATTTGCGGCCCGAGGATGTCCAACCTTCTGCCGCCAGCCCGCTTTCGGCGGATAACATCAATGGAGCCGCTCCCAGCACAGCCAGACCCGCGGCGCCGCGGCGCAAAAAGTCGCGTCGGTTCAAATGATCAATTTTCAGCATAATATTGTTTAAGAAAACACGAATCCCAGCACGCCAATCCACATCGCCACAATCTGCAACGCCAATCAATTCCAACAGAAGTGCCAAGCTAAAAAAGCTCAAATGCGGCGCTTGCCCATTCCATTGAGCCCCTGTGCGAAACCGTGCTGAGTTGGCAAGTCGACGGGAGTCTGCCTTCTGCCCCAAGGAGGTCAACCCAAAGCCCCGACACATTTGAGCTAAGAAACCTTGGGATCCGGCAATGCGATTGCCCCCCAAGCGGCGCGCCCCCGCCAGACAAAGTGTGACAACGACTCCCGGCAGCGACATCCTCAGCACTCTTGTTAGTCATCGTGGAAAACCGATTTTGGCTGCGGTATTGGCCTGACAATCGCAGCCGGGTCATGCTTTAATGCGGGATCATGAACGAAGCTCCTGTTAATCGGACAGCATTGCGGCTGACCTCCCTTGATGCCTACCGCGGTTTTGTCATGCTCTTGATCCTCGGAGAGATGCTGAACATTGACCGGATCGCCAGAGCCTTTCCTGCCAGCGCATTCTGGCAGTTCCTAGCCCACGAAACCGATCATGTCCACTGGGTCGGCTGCTCCTTGCACGATCTGATCCAGCCCTCGTTCTCTTTTCTGGTGGGAGTGGCCCTGCCTTTTTCCATCGCCAACCGGATAGCCAAAGGACAATCCCGCTGGCAGATCACCCGCCATGCGGCATGGCGTTCCTTCCTGCTGATCTTTCTGGGAATCTTCCTGCGCTCCGGCGGCGGACGTTCCCAGCTGAATTTCACCTTTGAAGACACGCTCACCCAGATCGGGTTGGGCTATTCCTTTCTCTTCTTCATCGGATTCCGCACGGTCAAGTTCCAATGGTGCGCACTGGGAACGATCCTCTTCATCTACTGGCTGGCTTGGGCTCTCTACCCCCTGCCGGGTCCGGATTTTGACTACACAAGCGCCGCCACCTCAGCGGACTGGCCCCACAATCTGAGCGGCTTCGCGGCGCATTGGAATAAAAACACCAACCTGGGCGCGGCGTTTGATCGCTGGTTCATGAACCTCTTCGCCCGTCCGCAGCCATTCACCGCCAATCGGGGAGGCTACCTCACCCTGAGTTTCATCCCCACCCTGGGCACCATGATCCTGGGCCTCATCGCCGGGGGCTGGCTGCGCGCCGGACTGCCGGACCGCAAGCTGCTCCAGCGTTTTTTGATCGCCGGTGTCCTCGGGCTTGTTGCCGGCGGCCTCCTCCATTTCGCGGGAATCTGCCCCCTGGTCAAACGCATCTGGACTCCCAGCTGGACGCTCTTCAGCGGCGGATGGTGCTTCCTGCTCCTTGCGGCATTCTATGCTGCGGTCGATGTTTGGGGCTTCAAAAAGCTGGCCTTTCCCCTCACGGTCGTTGGTATGAATTCCATCGCCGCCTATTGCTTCGACCATTGGATTCACGG
>Ga0209829_10000510_pt1 | contig 35196 bp, 24 predicted proteins | sample C_140205_EF_Meta_FD_187311 | JGI IMG/M metagenome (GOLD analysis project Ga0209829, IMG submission 187311) | Freshwater microbial communities from Lake Croche, Canada to study carbon cycling - C_140205_EF_MetaG (SPAdes) (version 2) | ecosystem: Environmental > Aquatic > Freshwater > Lake... | reverse complement strand
CTCCCGGCCGACCCGTCGATCATTACCTTCGACTCCGTGAAAACCGGTCGCCGCATTCCGCAGTGGGAGCCCATCCAATTCTTCGCCGACCGCCAGCCGGTCACGTCTTCGCTCTGGGCCGAAGACCGCTATTTCTATGAGCAAAACAAATACACCGCTAATCGCGCGGTCACCGAGACCGTCACTGCCGGCTACGCGATGGCGCAAGGCCGCATCGGCCGCACCGGGCTCATCGCCGGGGTGCGCACCGAGCGCACCGAGACGTCGAGCTGGGGCTGGGTCCGCGCCCGCACCGGCAGCACCGTTGCCCAGCAAACGGTCGACCCCGTCGGCTCCGCCCAACGCGACTACGCCGGCACCCAGCGGAATCTCGACGGCAGCTACACGAAATCTTTTCCCAGCGCGCACGTCACCCACGATCTCACCTCGAACGCCAAAGCCCGTCTCAGCTGGTCCACGAGTTTTGGCCGTCCGCCGCTGAACAACGCCCTCCCCAACGAAACTATTTCCGAGGCCAACCAAACGCTCACGGTCAACAACCCGAGCCTGCTGCCGCAAACCGCCGCCACGTGGGACGCCACGCTCGAATATTACTTCGAGCCCGTCGGCACGCTCTCCGTCGGCTGGTTCAACAAAACCATCAAAGACTACATCGTGAGCGGATCCAACGCCGGCACGATCGGCACGGGCAACGACAACGGCTACAACGGCGAATACCCCGGTTGGACCCGCCTCACCTCGTCCAACGCCGGCACGGCCAAAGTGACCGGCTGGGAATTCAACTACCAGCAGCAGTTCACGTTTCTCCCCGGCCTGCTGAAGGGCTTCGGCGCCTCCGCCAACTACACCCTAATCAGCACCAGTGGAAACTTCGGCGGCACGACCTCGCGCAGCACCAACGAAGTCCCCGGCTTCATCCCGCGCACCGGCAACGCCACGCTCTCCTGGCGCTATCGAAAATTCAGCACCCGTATCCTCTACAATTTCACGGGCAACTACATCACTGCCTTCACCGCCGCGACACCCGGCCGAAATCTCTACCGCTTCAACTACGCCACCGTTAACGCCGGCATCTCGTATCAGATTCGCCCTAACCTCCAACTCACGCTCGACGCCGCCAATCTCACCAACGAACCGCAAGCCTTCTACCGCGGCATCCGTTCCCAGATGCAGAACACCATTCTCAACGGCACCACGCTAACCTTTGGCGTCAACGGGCGTTTCTAGGCGCACGAAGCGCATGGCAAAGAAAAAACATTCCCTCCTTCCTCCGCCCATTGCCGCGCGTGGGCGAATTGTCGGAAAAACCCATTCATGAAAATCACCCGGTTCATCTTTGCTGCCCTACTGCTAGCCCCGCTGGATCGGCTAGCCGCCGCCGAGTCGAAACCAAACGTCCTCCTCATCCTCTCGGACGATCACAGCTATCCGCATGTCGGCAGCTACGGAAACAAGGACATCATGACGCCGCATCTCGACCGGTTCGCGGCGGAAGGAATGCGTTTCGACCGGGCTTATGTGACATGCCCACAATGCGTGCCGTCACGCGCCAGCATCTTCACCGGGCGCTCGCCGGTGGACATCGACATGTCGCGCTTCTCCGCGCCGCTGCCGCGCGCCATCAGGACATATCCCGAAGCTTTGCGGGCGGCGGGTTGGTTCACGGGGGTGGCCGGGCGCACCTATCACATGGATGGCGCGGTAACGGGCATGCCGCCGGAAACGCAGGCGGTGTTTGATAAGCTCAAGCTCGTTACCTTTCCCGATCGCCTCGACTACGTGAAGATTGGTAGCGGCAGTGAGCTCCAACTCGCACAGTTCCGTGAGTTTCTCGACCTCAAGCCCGCCACGAAACCGTTCTTCCTGCAACTCTGTTCCAACGATCCGCATCGTCCGCTGAATACCCAGGGCCCGGTGAAACATGATCCGACGAAGATCACTCTTCCTCCGCACTACCCCGACACTCGGCTCGTGCGCGAGGACTTTGCGCGCTACTACGACGAGATTGCGCACTTCGATGTGCTGTTCGGCGAAGTGATGGCAGAGTTGGTAAAGCGCGGCGTCGCGTCGAATACCATCGTTGTCTTCATGGGTGATAACGGTGCCTCGCAGTTCCGGGGCAAGGGCACGCTCTACGAGTATGGCATTCATGTGCCGCTGCTCGTGCGCTGGCCCGGAAAAGTGAAGCCCGGATCGTCCTCGGCGGAATTGATCAGCGGCGAGGACCTTGCGCCTACGTTGCTGGACGCGGTCGGCCTCCCGGTCCCGTCGGAAATGACGGGGAGAAGCTTCGCACAGCTGCTGCGCGGCGAGCCGTTTGCGTCTCGGCAGTTTGTCTTTGCCGAACGTGGCGCGCACGGCACCAACCTCCCGGGCAACAGCGCGGATTTTGACCTTGGCCGCGTAGTGGTGAGCAAGACGCACAAACTCATCTACAATGCGCTTGGCGAGCTTCCGTATTGGCCGGTGGACTTCGCGAAGGATGCCTTTTGGCTGGAACTCGCGCAAAAGCACGAGGCTGGGCAGCTGGAAGCCAAATTCGAACGGCTCTACTTCGCTGCTCCGCGGCCGATGTTCGAACTCTACGACCTCGAAAAAGATCCCGGTGAATTCAACAACCTCGCCGGCAGCAAGGAAGCCGCGAGTTCCGAACGTGAGCTCAAGGCCGCGCTGCAGGAGTGGATGATAGTCCAGCGCGATTTCATGCCGCTGCCCGTGCCGCCTAGGAAAGGCGGCCAGCGCAACGTAGATTAATCTGCTGCCCCCCAGTCCCAACCCGGCCGAATCATCTCACCCAACGCCACACCCAACCAACCAGGAACCAACCAATCACACCGTCCAAGAATTCGAAAAATGAAAAATACCCTCCATTGCTCCCGCCGGAATTTCATCAAAAAATCTGCGGCTTCAGCCTTTGGATTTACCTTTATCCCGGCTTACCTCACTGCCGCCCGGGCCGTTGACAATCCCACTCTGCCGCCCAGCCGGCGCATCAACCTCGGCTGCATTGGCGTCGGGGGGCGGGCCGCCGGAACGATCCCGAGCCTGACCAGTGATGGTCACGCGGTGCCGGTGGCGTTTTGTGATGTCGATTTTGAGGGTTCGAGAAAAATCGAGGGCAATTTGGCGGCCTGGCCCGACGTGACCCGGTTTAGCGATTTTCGGGTCATGCTGGACAAGATGGGGAAAGATATCGACGCGGTGAGTGTCGTGATCCCTGACCACATGCATTTTGTGGCAGCCATCCATGCCATGTCGCTGGGCAAGCACGTTTATGTGGAGAAGCCACTGACTCACACGTTCGCGGAAGCCGAGCTTCTGATGCGGGCCGAAAAGAAATTCAAAGTGGTCACACAGATGGGAAACCAGGGACATACCTCCTCCGGTGCCGCCCAATTCAAGCAAATGGTGGCGGCAGGATTGACTACCGATGTCTACAAGATCGACGCGTGGAAGGAACCCTCCCTGTGGTTCATGCAGCCTGAAAACCGCATATCCGCCTATCCGCCCGAGCAAAAGCTCCCCGAGTCATTTTCGGACTGGAACCTCTGGTGCGGGCCTCAGGCAGTGAGGCCGTATAATTCCCTGTATCACCCTTTTGGTTGGCGCGCATTTCACCAATACGGCTGTGGCATGTTTGGGGATTGGGGCTGCCACATTATTGATTTCGTCCATCACTACTTAAATTTGGGCCTGCCCACTGCGGTATCGCCGGTCCGCTTGGACGACTACAACAAGATCATCTTCCCTCAGACCTCGCATATTCGGTTTCAGTTTCCTCAACGAGGCCCCGACGCCCCGGCCGTGGAGCTGATGTGGAAAGCGGGAGCAGACTGCCATCCCGTATTCGACGAAAAATACGGCGATATCCAAGAGGACAAATCCGCCAAACTACCTGCGTTGGGTGAGGCCGGAACGCTCTTACATCGGAAACAAGGCGACTACGTGATCATGCGTGGTCATCATGGCGACGCGTCGCGGATTTATCCGCGGAAAATCATGCTGGAAAAATGGGGCGCCATCAAAGCGCCGAAGCCGGAATACACGCATGGCACCAGCTTTGTTCAGGCCTGCCTCGGCAACACCACGACCACATCGCCTTTTAGCGTGAGCGGCGAACTGACTCAGGTGCTGAATCTGGGAATGATTGCGGAATACTTGAACGTAGAACTGCGCTTCGATCCCAAGACCAAACGGTTCGTCGGCAACGATGAGGCGAACTTTCTCCTCGCAGGCGCGAAGCCGCGCGCTGAATGGGCGCACTACTACACGTTAGCCTAACGTCACTCCACGATTTTCCCCGATGAATCTTATCCACACTGTCACACTCACGCTCGGCGTGGCTCTGACGTCTGCTTTGCGCGCGGCCGAATTCGGAGCAGTTCCGGACCCATATACCGGCAATTGGTCTGGAACGCTAAAGTCCAATGCGAGGGAAGAACCGGTGCACGCCACCGTGATCGCCTACAAGAATCGGTATGAAATCACATTTCGTGCGGAACCAGACACCCGGCAGCCGGCGATCGTTGTTTTAGATGGCACGGTTCAGATGGATAAACTGGTTCTGGAAAAAACCCTCAGCGCGAATCGTTCCGAGGCGATTGCCGTGAAGCAGAGTGCGGGCGCGATCAAGACCGCGCATTGGAGCGGACAGGCCAAAGGCAGTGAGCTGACGGGGACGTTTGCAGGCGGCAAAACCGGCGCGTTCTCCCTGCGGAAAATTCCCTTCCAGCCGTCACCCACCTTGGGTGACAAAGCGCCCGCCGGAGCCCTGGTGCTGTTCGATGGAAAGCACCTCAACGCCTGGGAATCCAAACAGGCTTCGGCCGACGCCATCCAGTGGATCGTCGCTGAGTCGGGAGTCCTTGAGGTGGTGTCTCAGCGCGACGGCAAAAAGAACAAACAAGACCTGCGGACGAAGGAAAACTTTGGTGACTATCGTCTGCATGCGGAATTCAAGCTCGCCTACAAACCTGAGGCGACCGGTCAGGGTCGGTCCAACAGTGGCATCATCCATCTCGGGATTTATGAAACGCAGATCCTCGACAGTTTCGGTCTCTACGGCCGAGACAATGAATGCGGTGCCATTTACAAGCTTCGCGAACCGGATCGAAACGCCGGCTATCCCGCCGGGCTCTGGCAGACGTATGACATCGAGTTCAAAGCGCCGCGTTTTGGCACGGAGGGCAACAAAACCGCCGATGCCCGGATGAGTGTCCGGCTGAATGGCGTTCTGATTCACCAGGATGTCACCGTGCCAAACCCCACGGGCGGCGGGAAAGAATCGCCCCAAGGGCCGATCGTTTTGCAAGACCACGGGAACCCGGTGCAGTTTAGAAATATCTGGGCGGTAAAATTCAATTGATCGGAGTCATCCCAATCGAAACCAACGTCCATGGCTGTTGCGAAGAAACGCATGGGGTCCGGCGTTTCGGCGCAGATTGAAGGAGGCGCTCAAGGCCGCGCTTTGCTATCCCCCTTCGTCGTCCTCATTGACATTAGGTTGCCAAAAAACATGTTTTGAGCTTCACTTCGCTGAAACCAAATGCGTTTCTTTTCCTGTTCTAAAACATTAACCATAAACTAAGTCCGCGTTGTCTAGCAACTTAGCTTCGAGTTCGAATAGTGGTTCGATTCCCCGTGGGGGCACCATCTTCAGAGGCAAGCCGGAATCAGGGGATCGAAAGGGGACAAACGGGCGGCTGTATCCCCTTTCCCGCCCTACCTGGGGCGTTCATCACCCCCTAGTTGACGGCAGTCGCCGATGATCGGCTTCGCGCGCCGCGCCGGGCTCGCCATGAAAACCCCGGGACTAGGGCCCAATCCGAGAGCCACGACGCGGCCCACTGCGCTCAGAAATCAAAACTGCTCGTCAGCAGAAACACGCGTGGCTCGGGATACTGGAAGACCACGGGCGAGCCGGCGGCGGAGAGGCCGCTTTGGGCGATGAGCTGGTCATCGTTGAGCACGTTGCGGACATTGAGGGACAGGTTCCAACGGACGCGCTTCTTGAAGAGCGTCGTCGAGTAACCGAGCACGGCATCCGTGTTCACGACGGACCCGCCCATGATGGGACGCGCCACGTCGGCGATCGTGATACTCGAACCCGTCGGGAAAAGCCCGGGGGTGCCGAGGATCGGATCGCTCGACAGATCGGCCGTAGCCACTGTCTTGTCGCGGTAGCCGAGAATGCGGTCGCCGCGGTAGCGCAGGCTGCCGCCGAAACGGAAACCTTTCAGCACGCCGGTCTGGATGCGATACGAGGTCGTCACATTGCCACGCCACTGGACCTCTTGGTTGTTCGCCTGACCCTCGCTCTGGCGGAGGAACGCCCAGCCGAGCGCAGAGCTGCGGATATAGGCGAGGAGGTTTTCATTGGCATTGGTGGAGGAGTTGAAATGCAACTGCGTGGGACCGGTGCCGGTGCCGCGTTGGGGCGCAGCGAGGTCGTTGGCGGCCGCAAGCCAATCTTTCAGCCGGTAGCCGATCACGCCGAACCAATCGGCGGCGATGTTCGTGCTCTGGGTGTTGTTCTTGGCTAGGCTGGCGCTCACGCTCCAACCGCGCGTGGGATTGGCGATGAGCCGGTATTCGACGCCCTTGGCGACGCGATCGGAGGAGTTGGCGTATTTGAGCGAGAAGGCGTTGCCGGCGGCGCCTTCGCTCGGCCAGTTAAGCACATCATCCTGCAGGAAGCGGATCGGGCTGGCCGCAGCGATGCCGCTGTTCGTCCCGCCGAGCACGGGTGCGCCCGTCGCGACGGTTTCATAGCGGCCGCCGGATTTCACGAGGTTGTAGTTCTGCACCGATTTCTCGATGTGGATCGAGGTCCAGCGAATGTCGGTGCGGTCCATGCCGGAATTGCCAGCGACGGCGGTCGGGTTCGGCACGGTAATGCCGCCACCGGAAACACCGAGGTAGACGGACTCGTAGGCGTTCACGCGCACGACGAACTTGTTCTCGAGGAAGCGCAGCGAGAGGCCGTATTCGCGGGTCGTGCCGTCGTCGAGCTGCGCTTCGGCACCGCTCGGAGATTTGCGCGTGAAGTCGGCGACGAAGGCCGAGGACGATTCGGTGTAGTGCAGGCTGGGGATCGCATTGCGCCCGAGCGGATGAAGCACGACGCCTTTCATCCGGGACGTGACGCTGTATTTCGTCGCGGCATCCAGGGAGTCGTATTCGCCGCCTCGGCTCAGCATCGCATCCCACGGCTCAAAGCCCGCGTTGCCGACGGCCTGGCCATTGCTGGGGAAGATCGTCGCGGCACCGCTGCGGACGGGCTCTTCATACTTGCCGGTGGCGGCATTGTAGCGGCGCGCCAATCGGCCGCTCGCCCCACCCTGCCCAACCCACGGCGCAAATGAGGCGTTCGAGAAGCGCTCGCCCACGGTGAGGTTGAGGCGTCCCTGGAGAAAACTGCTCTGCATGCCCCATTGCATGGCGTCTTCCTTTTTCTTGCCGTTCGAGGTCTGCACCTGGGCGCCGTAGGGATTGCTCATGCCGGAATTAATTACGACGTCGCGGCCGGTGGCATCCTTGCCGATCACACGGGTCTCCCCTTCCCAGAGGTTGAAGGGTGCCTGGAGCTGAAACTGACCGCGGCTGTTGTTCTGCGGGGTGTCGACGTAGAACCGCGCGCGAAGCCGGCGAGTGTTGCGGATGCTGTCGTTGGCGAAGGTGGTGCCCGCGGGATAGACGATGCCGTCGAAGGTGTTGTCGGAGATGATGCGGGCGTTGTTGTTGTTCTGCTGCACGCGCATGTTTACCCCGCCGGTATACATCACCGCGCCCTGGTGCGAACCGAGCCAGCGCCAGAAGCCACCGCGCTTTTCCAAGTCTTGGGCGAAGGCAACTTGCAGGCGGCGTTCCGTGCGGTGATTGCGCCACATGCTGCCCGTGATGTCGTCTTCAACGTAGTAGCGGCCGAGGTTGGGATTCGGCGTGACGCCATCCGGGAGAAAGCGGTTCAGCTCGACGCGCAGATCGGTGTTGTTGCCGGAAATAAAACTGAGCGAACGCGTGTCGAAGACCTCGCGGTTGTAGCCGCCCTCGATGTAGACATCGCGCCAAGGGTTCAGCTCGAAAACCAGACCATGAATGCTGCCGCGCCACCGGCGCTGCATGGCATTGCCGACCACGTTGCGATCGAGCGGATAGATGGCCGGATCGATGATGCTCGGGTCCTGCGTGCCATCGAGGGGTCGGCTGGAGGTGACGGTATTGGTCCAGTTGCGGATCGACGTTGGCTGGGTGCCGTCGAGGTTGAAAACGACGGTGCCGGCGGAGGCGACGTTGTTGAAGCGCTCGGCGGAGCGCGCGAGATCGGCGCCCTGGGCGTTAAACGCCGTCGTGAACTGCGCGGCTGTGCTCGAAGGCGTGAGGCCGGCGTTGTTGAAATAGGGTCGCGTCGTGGTCGCGAGCCACGGGCTCACGCGATCGGCGACCAGGGTGTTGGCGGCGTTGCGCTGTTTCGAATCGTATTGCTCGAGCCAACCGCGGATGGAAATGCGCTTCGTCGGCTGCACCATGAGCGACCCGAAAAACCGTTCGGTCTTGGAGCCGACGCCTTCGCGGTAATCGCGCTCGTCGGCGCGCAGCCCGGCGATGCGTAGACCGAGCACGTCGCGGATCAGGGGCTGACTCAGATTCAACGACGAGCGCAGGCTGCCGTTGGAGTCCGCGCGGATCGTGGTGTTGCCGGAAATTTTCCGGAGGTCGGGCCGGTCGAACGCGACATCGTTGGTGCCGCCGGCGAATCCCGCGCCGAAGAGAATCGCGTTGGAGCCGGAGACGAGCGTGAAACGTTTACCGGTGTTATAGGTGTCGAGCGGCACATTGGTCTCGAAAAAATCGTGCGTGTTGTTCGAGCGGCTGAGTCCGCGGGTGCGACTGCCGTAGGCGGAGGAAAAAACGCTGTTCGTATTCGCGTCCGTGCCGGGCGAAAAATTTTCGTCGTTGGACTCGATGTTCATCGAGTAGCGGAGCGCCTCGTCGAGCGTGAGGGCGCCGATGTCTTCGAGGAACTCGGAGGTCATCACGTCGATCTGCGATGCGACGTCGCGCAGTTCGCTCTTTAAGCGCGTGCCACCGAGCGTGCTCGTGGCGGCGTAGCCGGTGTCGGAATTGGTGCTGACCGTGAAGGGGCTGAGGACGAGCGCCTCCTCTTGCGCCGTAGTTTTCGTCATGGCGGAGGACGTCGCAGGTGCGCCGGGGGCGATTTGCGCGTGCAGTCCGGCATTCGCCAGCGCGGCGATACAGAGCAGGCCGGTGATTGTACGCGCAGAGGAGTTGATCCAAAGCAGGGGCAGGATGTCGTGGGGCATGGAGCGGGGCCTGAGGTTGGGAAAGAAATGGACTACGGCTAGCGTTTTCTTTCGCATTGCCGAGTGCGCGCGCCGTCACCAGCTCGCCACGGATGAGCGGTTGGCCGAAGACCGTCTGCGCGTCGCCTTGATCACTTTATCCGATCCAGCCCGATACACTTGTTCCGCTCGTCACACGTCAGGGCAAATCGCCCGACGATTCCTTCCGGACTTACGAAGCGTTGGAGCAGCGACGCCGGGAACTGGACGTTTTGCCCGGTTGTGCACCGCACGACGACGTGACGCACTTTCCCGCGATAGTAGTCCACGTAACGCGCCGGGCTCAGGTTGAGCTCAAATTCGTAGCGGTTCATGCCACCGACGCTCGAAACCCCGCGCCAATGGTCAATCTCTTACACGCACCCGGCTCACGCCTTCCGCCCCCGGTGCTGCGCCCGGAACGCCCGCGGACTCAGACCGCACTCCCGCCGAAACATCGCACTCAAATACTCCGTGTGTTCAAAGCCCGTCGCCGTCGCAATCTCACCGACCGGCAGACTCGTGCCCACCAATAATTCCTTTACCCGCTCAATGCGCAGCTTTCGCAAATGCGCATGCGGCGTCGTCCCCAAAGCCGCTTTGAAGCGCCGCTCCAACGCCGTGCGCGCCATCGGCACCGCGCGCAACACATCGCCCACGTTGGCTCCGCCCGCCGCCCGCTCACGCATGAAGCGCACCGCGCCCGCGATCTTGGCGTCACCGACCGCGCCCACGTCGGTCGATTGCCGCGCCGCGACTCCGAGCGGCGCGATCTCGTGCAGCTTCACCGGCAGCCGCTTCCCTGCCATGGCCCGCGCCAACAACGCCGCGGCTTCATAGCCCGCCCGCGGTGCATTGGGGATCACACTGGAAAGCGGTGGATCGCAGAGATCGCACAACAGTTCGTCGTTGTGCACACCGATGACCGCCACTTCGTCCGGCACGACCAACCCCGCCAACCGGCACGCGGCCAATACTTGTTGTCCGCGCGAATCCAGACTCGCCAGCACCCCGACCGGCCGACGCAACGTGCGCAGCCACCCCGCGATCGCGTCGATCTCCTCATCGACCGGCCCCGGCTCCGGCCAAAAGGTCACACAATTCCCGCCGGCCGATTGCGTGGCCGCGGAAAACGCCGCTCCGCGCCGCTTCGACCAGTGCGCTCCCCGGTAGCCGCAGTACGCAAAATTCTTCAGCCCACGCTCGATCAAATGGCTCGCGGCCAATTCCGCCGCCCCTTCCGCATCGGTGGCCACGCGTGGGAAAACGAGGCGCGGGAGCGCCGCACTCACATCGATCACGGGCAGCCCGGTCGCCCTCAATTGCCGCGCAATTTGGGTGCTCTCGACGCGCGCAATCACGCCGTCGCCGTCCCAACCCTTCAGCCACGCCGGCACCGCCGCGCCTCGCCCTTGCTCCGTCAACCGGATGGACCACGGTCCGTGCTCGCGCACCCACGACCGCACCCCATGCAGCAGTTCGCGCGCATAGCTGTTCGACGTCTCCACCAAGAGCGCCACTTTCGGCACCTTCTTCATCGCCCGTCGGACCGGCGGCTTTCCAGCCGCCATCCTGCCCCCATCCCGTGATTCGCCATTTTCATCCCCGCACTGTGGATTCTTCGCGCGAGGTCGGCGACGCAAAATCTCAGATTTAATATGGAATAACTCCTGCCTAATCCGCCGCCGATCTGTTACCTTCTGCCCGCATGATCACCCCTTTTAAAATCGCGATCCTCGGCGGCGACGGCATCGGACCCGAAGTTGTGGCCGAAGGTGTGAAAGTCCTCCGCGCCGTCGAAGCCATGCTCGCGGGTATCCGCTTCGACCTCGTTGAATACTCCGTCGGCGCCGGCGAGTTCCTCCGGAGCGGCGATCCGCTCCCGCCCGCCACCCTCGATCGTATTCGCGAGGCCGACGCCATTGTTCTCGGCGCCATGGGGCTGCCCTCCGTGCGCTGGCCCAGCGGCGTTGAGATGACACCCCAGATCGATCTCCGCGAACAACTCGATCTGTTCAACGGCGTGCGCCCGATTCAACTCTTCCACGAATCACACACTCCCCTCAAAGGCTACGGCGGCGCCCATGGCCGCGCGATCGACTTCGTCCTCATTCGCGAAAACTGCGAAGGCCTTTTTTCTGAACGTCTCACGCCGCGCCCCTCTGGCCGCGACTTCGAAACCGACACCATGAAGATCACGCGGCGTGGCGCCGAACGCGTCTGTCGCGAGGCCTTCCAGCTTGCCCTCAAGCGCCGGAAGCACTGCACGCTCGTCGACAAGGCCAATGTCCTGCCGTCGATGGCGTTTTTTCGCAGAATCTTCGACGAGGTCGCCCGCGAATTTCCGACCGTCACGACCGACCGTGTCTACGTTGATGCGATGGCGTTGTTTCTGGTGCAACGTCCCGAGACCTTCGACGTGATGGTCACCGAAAATATGTTCGGCGACATCCTGTCCGACCTCGGTGCCGGCATTATCGGCGGCATGGGCATGGCGCCGTCGGCCGACGTCGGCGAAAACTACGGCCTGTTCCAACCATCGCACGGCACGGCACCGACCATTGCCGGCCAAGGCATCGCCAATCCTATCGCCACGATCCTCTCCGTCGCGATGATGCTCGAATGGCTCGAACATCCCGAGACCCTCCGCGGCGCCCGCTTCATCACTGAGGCGGTCGCGCGCGTCCTCGCCAATCCCGATCACCGCACCGCTGACCTCGGCGGAAAAACCTCCACCACCCAAATGGGCAACCTGGTCTGCCAAGCCCTCACTTAACTTTTCCCCTCCACTTATGATTCCCCTCCATCGCCGACTCGTCCTGCTCCTCGCCACTACCATCACGGCCTTCAGTGCCGACTCAACCGCGCCATGGCGTGATCTGTTTAACGGCCGTGATCTCACCGGTTGGAAAATCGTCGGCCCCACGCCGAAAGCCTCCGCGGTCGTTGCCAACGGCGAACTCGTCGGCCACATGATTCGCGGCACACGGGAGCACACGTTTTTCTGCACCGATGAAAAATTCGGCGACTTCATCCTGGAGGTCGATTGCTACCAAACCGGCGGCTTCAACACCGGCGTGCTGTTTCGTTGCATCGACACGCCCGCGACCGCGAGTGTTCGGTTGCACGGTTATCAGTTGAAAGTGGATCCCTCGCCCACCCGCCAGTGGACCGGTGGCATTTTCGACGACTACGGCAAAAACTGGCTCTGGCTTCAAACCCTTACGGCCAACGACCGCGGTCGCACCGCCTACAAGTTCAATGAGTGGGCCCGCTTCCGCATCGAAGCCATCGGCCGCGACATCAAAATTTGGGTCAACGGCATCCCGACCGCTCATCTGCTCGACGAGAAATACACCCGGGGGCCCATTGCGTTTAAGATCCACTCGTTCCCCGCCACTGGCGACGTCGCGCAGGAAAAAAATCTCATCCGCTGGAAAAACGTCCGGATCCTCACCACTGACCTCGCCCGCTACGCGCAGCCGATGGACCTCCCCGCCCTTCCCGCGGATCCCACCCAGACGATTCTCCCCAAGCCCTAATTTCGCCGCCCCGCCGCTATGTCCATCCCCCGCGTCGTCGATCTCACCCTCCCGCTCACCCCTGGCCAGCGTGGTGTGGCGGTGGAATCGAACTACACGTTTATTCCGCACGGATGGAATGCCGCAACCTGGCACCTCTACTCCCATGCCGGCACGCACATGGACACCCAGATCCATTCCGCAGCCGGACCCGAAACCATCGATACGAAACCGCTCTCGCTTTGCCTTGGCCCCGCGTCAGTCGTCAACCTCACGCCCCTCGCTCCCGGCACGCTCCTCACCGTCGCGCACCTCGGTTCTGTCGCTACCGCGTTCGTCGATGGCGAGTGCCTGCTCCTCCGCACTGACTGGTACCGGCATGTGGCTGAGCCGGCGATCTATCGCGACGGACTGCCCCGCATCTCAGATGAACTCGCCGCGTGGTGCGTTGCCCATCGCGTCAAGATTCTCGGCGTCGAGCCACCGTCGATCGCCGACGTCAACAACCTCCCCGAGGTCATCCGCATCCACCAACTCCTCCTCCGCGGCGGCGTCACCATCGTCGAAGGTCTCGCCCATCTCGATCAACTGACCCAATCACGCGTATTCTTCCACGCCCTCCCGCTAAAACTTGCCGGCGGCGACGGCTGCCCGGTCCGCGCCTTCGCCTACGATTCTCCCCCGGATACCTGGCCGTGCGCCTAGTTTTCGCACCAATCTCTGCTGCGCCACCCCATGATTCCACGTCGAGCGCTCGTCGTCACCGGCACCTTTTTGCTTTCCGTCCTCCTGTATGTGGACCGTGTTTGCATCTCGACCGCCAAGGGTCCGATTACGAAAGAACTCAGTCTCACCGATCACCAATTCGGCTGGGTCATGTCGGCCTTCGCCCTCGGCTACGCGCTCTTTCAGACTCCCTCCGGCATGTTGGCCGACCGCATCGGCGGCCGTAAAATTCTCGCTGGCATCGTCACTATTTGGTCGGTCTTTACGGGCATCACCGCGTTAGCCTGGAACTACTGGTCGCTCCTTATCATCCGCTTTCTTTTCGGTGCCGGTGAGGCGGGTGCGTTTCCCGGCATGGCCCGCGCCGTCTACTCGTGGATCCCCATGCGCGAACGCGGCCTCGTCAAAGGCCTCAACTTCTCCGGTTCCCGCCTCGGCGCCGCCTTCGCTCTTCCCCTCCTCGCCACCGCCGTCGAGTCGCTTGGCTGGAAACAAACCTTCCTCGTGCTCATGGCCATCGGCTGCCTCTGGTCCGTCGCCTGGTGGCTCTGGTTTCGCGACGACCCCAAAGATCACCCTCATATCTCCCCCGAAGAACTCGCCTACATCGTCGCGAACCGACAGTCCGGTTCCGATCCGACGCCGCCCGGCAAGATGCCCATCGGCCACATGCTTCGCTCCACCGGACTCTGGCTGATGATGACCCAGTATCTCTTCGCCAACTTCACGACGTTTTTCTGCCTCACGTGGCTCTACCCGCACGTCAAGGCCACCTATCACCTCACCTCCGCCGACGCCGGTCTCTACAGCATGGTCCCGCTCCTCGGCGGCGCGCTTGGCAACGTCCTTTCCGGCTGGCTGGTCGACCGCATCTACGCCACGGGCCGCCACGCCCTCTCCCGCAAACTCCCCGCCATCGTTGGCTTTCTCCTTACCGCCATCGGCATGGTCATGAGCGTGCAACAATCCACCGTTGGCGCCGCCATCTTCTGGCTCACCCTCGCGGTCTTCGGCGTCGACATGATCCTGAGCCCTTCGTGGTCCTTCTGCATCGACATCGGGCAAAAGCACGCCGGCCAGGTGTCCGGCACCATGAACATGGCCGGTAATATTGGCTCCGCCATCATCGGCCCCGCCTTCCCTTTCCTCCTCGCGTGGACCGGCAGCGCCAACATCTTTTTCTATATCATCGCCGTGTGCAGCCTCCTCGCCGCCGCGTGCTGGACCTTCGCCGACTCGACGAAAAAAATCTCCGAACTCCCATGAAGAAACTCCGTGGTGTCTGTCTCGGCGCCGGCTATTTTTCCCGCTTCCACTACGAAGCCTGGGCCCGAATCCCCGAGGTCGAAATCGTCGCCCTTGCCAACCGCTCCCTCGACAAAGCCCGCGAGACCGCCGCGCTCCACCGCATCCCGCGCGCCTACGCCTGGGCCGATCTCGCCGCGATGTTCGACACCGAGCAGCCGGACTTCGTCGACATCATCACCCCCCCCGAAACGCATCTCGAGGTTGTGCAACTCGCGGCCGCGCGCGGCATCACGATCATCTGCCAGAAACCCATCGCTCCGACCTTCGCCGAATGCGCAGCCGTCGTGGACACCGCCCGTCGCGCCGGCGTGCGCCTGATGATCCATGAAAATTTCCGCTGGCAACCGTGGTATCGCGAAATGCGCCGCCTCCTCGATGCCGGCACCCTCGGCGAATTTTTCTCCCTCAACATTCGCACCCGCCTTGGCGATGGCTGGCAACCCGACGCCTACCTCGCGCGCCAACCCTTCTTCCGCACCTACCCGCGCCTTTTTTGCTACGAAACCGGCCTCCACTTCCTCGACACCTTCCGCTACCTCGGCGGCGAAATTTCCTCGGTCTACACGCGTTTCCAAAAACGAAATCCCGCGATCCTCGGGGAAGATGCCGCCCAGATCGTCTGCGGTTTCGCCAGCGGCGCCACCGCGATCCTCGACGCCTCGCGCTACAACGAATCCGACTCCGCCAACCCCCGCTACACCTTCGGCCTCGTCCGCGTGGACGGCAGCAAGGGCCACCTCGAACTTGATCTCGAAGGCAATCTCACCCTCAAACTCCTCGGCCAACCGTCACAGGTCCTCGACTACCCGCACACCCGCGAGGGCTTCGCGGGCGACTGCGTCTACGCGATCCAACGTCACTTCGTTGATTGCATGGCCAGCGGCACGCCCTTCGAAAACACCGGCGAAGATCACCTGAAATCCACCGCCCTCATGGAAGCCTGCTACCGCTCTCAGGCGACGAACCAAATTATTCACCTTTCTGCCTAAGATGCATCACCAAGGCCTCGATCACCTCGCCATCGCCGTTCCCTCCAACGAGGAAGCGCTCAAAGTCTGGCGCGACCAACTCGGGTTCCCCGTCGTCTGCTCCGAAGTCGTCAACGGCGGCGTGGTCCGCCTCACGCACCTCGACCTCGGCAATACCCCTCTTCAACTCGTCGAGCCCCTCACGCCCGACCATCCCCTGCAAGCTTGGCTCGCGAAGAACGGCCCGGGCCTCCACCACTTTTGTTTCAAAGTGGACCTTGTCAGCGCCTCCGGCGCCGAACTCGTCGCCGCCGGCCTCGCCCCCGCCACGCCTCCCCCGCACCAAGGCACGCAGGGCAAGCGCGCCCTTTTCCTCGCCCAGCCCGCCACGCAAAATGTCCAGGTCGAAATCACCGGTGCCTGATTCCACTCCACTCTCCCAGCGCGCCGCCTTCGCCGCTCTCGCACCTGTCTGGCCCGCCGACGTCCTCGCAGCCAATGCCGCCGCCGCGTCCGCTGCCGGCCGCACCCTCGTCGTCCTCGACGACGACCCCACTGGCACGCAAACCGTGCGCAACATCGCCGTCGTCACCACCTGGGATGTCGCGACGCTCACCGCCGAACTTTCCGCTGCGTCCGCGTGTTTCTACATCCTTACCAACTCCCGCAGCCTTACGCCGGAGGCCACGCGCGCACTTCACGTCGAGCTCGCCTGCAATCTCCGCGCCGCCTCCGCCGCCACGGGCCGCCCCATCGTCGTCGCCAGCCGCAGCGACTCCACCCTCCGCGGCTACTATCCCCTCGAAACCGACACCGTCACCGCAATCCTCGGTCCCTTCGACGCCACGTTCATCACGCCCTACTTTGAAGCCGGCGGCCGCTACACGCTGAACGACACCCACTACGTCGCCGAAGGCGACCGCCTCGTACCCGCCGCCGATACGCCCTTCGCCCGCGACGCCGCGTTTGGCTACCGCCACTCGCATCTCCCCGCGTGGGTCGAAGAAAAAACCGCCGGCCGCACCCGCGCCGCCGACGTCGCGACAATTTCCCTCGCCCTCCTTCGCACGGGCGGCCCCCTCGCCGTCGCCGAAAAACTCCGCGCCCTCCCACACGGCTCCGTCTGCATCGTCAACGCCGCCGCGCCCCGCGATATCGAAGTCTTCGCCGCCGCGACGCTCGCCGCCGAGGCCACCGGCTCGCGGTTTCTCTACCGCACCGCTGCCGGTTTAGTCGCCGCCCGCATCGGCCAGTCCCCGCAACACGCACTGCTCGCTCCGTCCTCGTTCAATACCCCTAACTCCCACGGCGGTCTCATTCTCGTCGGCTCCTACGTCCCGAAAACCAGCGCCCAACTCTCGGCGCTCCTCGCCACGACCGCCGTCACACCCATCGAGCTCGACGTCGCCGCGCTCCTCGACGCCCACCGCCGCGCGCCCACTCTCGCCGCGGCCCGCGCCGCACTCAACTCTGCCCTCGCCGCCGGCCGCGACACCGTCGTCTTCACGAGCCGTCAACTCATCTCATCCTCCGACCCCGCCGCCAGCCTCGCGATTGGCCGGCGCGTCTCCGCTGCCCTCATTCACCTCGTGCAAAACCTCGGTGTCGCCCCGCGTTACTTGATCGCCAAAGGCGGCATCACCTCCAGCGACACCGCGACCCTCGGCCTCGGCGTCCGCCGCGCGCTCGTCCTCGGCCAGGCCCTCCCCGGCGTCCCCGTCTGGCAGCTCGGCGCCGAAGCCAAATACCCCGGTCTCGGCTACGTTGTCTTCCCCGGTAATGTCGGCTCCGATACCGCTCTCGCCGACCTCGTCCACCGCCTCCGCCGCGTCTGAAACGTTTTCATCATGAACTCGCCCCACTCCGCTCTGCGCGTCTGCCTCCTGCTGGCCGCTCTCGCGCCGCTCGCCGGGGCCGCGACCGCTCCTGCTCCGCCCTCCGTCCCACCCGCCCGTCCCGGCACCGGCTTCGGCGCCAATGAAACCGATCCGGGTCTCGCAGCCTCCCGCCTCGAGCTCGCCGCCGCGCAAAAAGTCGCCGCCCGTAAAACCGTCACCCGCCGGCCCAACGGCAATGGCGCCATCACCGTCTCCGGCGAATTGCAGCAATGGCACAAGGTCACGCTCAACCTCGCCGGCCCGTTTTCCGCCGAGACCGACACGGCGCCGAATCCGTTTACCGACTACCGCCTGAACGTCACGTTCACGCATTCCTCCGGCTCCCCCACCTACACCGTCCCCGGTTACTTCGCGGCCGACGGCAATGCCGCCAACACCTCCGCCACTGCCGGCACCGTGTGGCGCGCGCACCTTTCGCCCGACCAAGCTGGCACGTGGACCTACCGCATCTCCTTCGTCTCCGGCGCATCCATCGCCACCACGTGGCCCGCCGCCGCCGGCACCGCCCTCGCGCCCTTCGACGGAAAAACGGGCACGTTCACCATCGCCGCCACCGACAAAACCGGCGCCGACTTCCGCGCCAAAGGCCGCCTCACCTACACCGGCGGTCACTATCTCCGCCACGCCGGCAACCACGCCCTCTTCCTCAAAGCCGGCGCCGACGCCCCCGAGACCCTGCTCGCCTACACCGACTTCGACGACACCCTCGCCCTCAAGAAAAATGTCCCGCTCAAAACCTGGTCGCCGCATATCGCCGACTGGCGCGCTGGTGATCCCACCTGGGGCACCGCACAGCAGGGCAAAGGCCTCATCGGCGCACTGAACTACCTCGCCGGCAAGGGCGCGAATTCCTTCTCATTCCTCACCTACAATGCCGCCGGCGACGGCGACAACGTCTGGCCCTTCATCTCGCGCGACGAAAAATTCCACTACGACTGCTCCAAGCTCGACCAATGGGGCATCGTCTTCGACCACGCCGATAAGCTCGGCCTCTTCCTGCATTTCAAACTTCAAGAAAACGAAAACGACGACGACCGCATCGGGCCGCAACGCAAACCCGGCCGCGTGCCCGAGTCCCTCGACAGCGGCGCCACCGGTCCCGAGCGCAAACTCTACCTCCGTGAACTCATCGCGCGCTTTGGTCATCACCTCGGGCTCAACTGGAATCTTGGCGAAGAGAACACTCAGTCCCCCGCGGAGCAGCGCGCCATGGCCCAGTTCATTGCCGACACCGATCCTTATCACCACCTGATCGTCATCCACAGTTTCCCTAATCAGCAGGACCAAGTCTACGAGGCTCTCATCGGCAACCAATCCGTCCTCACTGGCGCTTCCGTGCAAAACAGCTGGAAGGCCGCGCACCAACAGGTCCTCAAGTGGGTCCGCGCCTCCGCCGCCACCGGCCGGCCGTGGGTCGTCTGCAACGATGAGCAAAATCCCGCCGGTCTCGGCGTCCCGCCCGACCCCGGCTACCAGGGCTTCGCCGGCACCGGCAAAGACGGCAAGCCCATCGGCTACGATCTTCACGACATCCGCCAAGCCACGCTCTGGGGCACGCTCATGGCCGGCGGCGGCGGCGTCGAATATTACTTCGGCTACCAACTCGCCGAAAACGATCTCCTCCTCGAAGACTTCCGCAGTCGCGACCGGTCATGGGACTATTGCCGCAGCGCACTCGGCTTCTTCCGCGACCACGCCATCCCGCTCGACAAAATGGCGAACGCCGACGAACTCGTCGGCAACGTGCAGCACGACAACTCCGTCTACTGCCTCGCCCAAGCCGGCCAACTCTACCTCGTCTATCTCCCCAAAGGCGGCCCCACCACACTCGACCTCACCGCTGCACCCGGCGCTTTTGACCTCTCTTGGTTCAACCCGCGCGACGGCGGTGCGCTCTCCGGCGCCACTCCCATCAACGGCGGCGCCAAACTCCCTCTAGCCGCTCCCTCCACCGACGACTGGCTCGCCGTCATCCGCCGCAAATAATCCATCCTCCCCCTCAATCCATCCTCCCGCCATGCGTCTCGCCTTCTCCCCCTCTCTCCTTCTCGCCCTCTTCCTCCTCGTCGCCGCCACCGCGCCCGCCGCACCGAAAACCATCGTCACCATCGAAGGTGAACAATTCCTCATCAACGGTAAGCCGACCTACGCCGGCCGCACGTGGAAGGGCCAGAAGATCGAAGGCCTCATGATGAACTCCCGCATGGTCCAGGGCGTCTTTGACGACCTGAATCCCGCGACGGTTGCTCGCTGGGCCTACGCCGACACCGGCAAGTGGGACGCCGAGCGCAACGTGCGCGAGTTCCTCGCGGCGATGCCCCTTTGGCGCGCGCACGGCCTGCTCTCCTTCGGCATCAACTTCCAAGGCGGTTCCCCTGAGGGCTACTCCAAGAATCAACCGTGGATCAACAACGCCTTCCGCGCTGACGGCACGCTCCTCCCCGAGTATGCTGCGCGCATGAAACGCGTCATCGATTTCGCCGATGACCTCGGCATGGTCGTCGTCCTCGGCTACTTTTATTTCGGACAGGATCAGCGCCTCACCGACGAAGCTGCCGTCGTCCGCGCCGTTGACGGCACCACCCGCTGGGTCCTCGAAAACGGCTGGCGCAACGTCCTGATCGAGGTGAACAACGAATGCAACGGCGCCTACGATCACCCCATCCTCAAGCCTGATCGCGTCCATGAACTCATTGAGCGCATCAAGCGCACCACCGCCGCCGATGGCCACCGCCTCCTCGTTAGCACCTCTTACGGCGGCAACGTCGTCCCCCAGGAAAACGTCGTCCGCGCCTCCGACTACCTCCTCCTCCACGGCAACGGCGTCAGCGATCCGAAGCGCATCGTCGAGTTGGTCCAGCTCACCCGCAAAGTCGCCGGCTACACGCCGAAACCGATCTTCTTTAACGAAGACGACCACTTCAATTTTGAAGTGCCCGTGAACAACTTCACCGCCGCGATCGGCGAATACTGCGGTTGGGGTTACTTCGACTTTCGCATGAAAGACGAAGGTTACGACGAAGGCTACCAAAGCATCCCCGCCAACTGGGGCATCAGCTCCCCACGCAAAGCCGGCTTCTTCCGTCTCCTCGCGGAAATCACCGGCTCCACCCCGACTGCAAAATAGGTGTCTGCTCCCGGGAAGCCGGGCCGCCCCCGGGTATCTGGGTTTCAGGCCGACAACCGGTGAGCAACCCGGAGCCTGACGGATTGCTTGCATCCTCAAGTCTCCGGCGGCGTCATTTCACTGCTTACTCCATGAGATTACGTTATCCTGCCCTCGCCCTGGTTCTCGCGTTCACTGCCGGACTCCTCGCCGCCACCCCGCCGAAGCCCAATATTCTCTTCATCCTCTCGGACGATCAGAGTTACCCGTTCCTCGGTTGCTACGGCGACACCAACGTCCGCACGCCCGCCATCGATCAACTCGCGGCCGAGGGCATGAAGTTTCACCGCCTGTTCACCGTCGCACCCCAGTGCGTGCCGTCCCGCGCCGGTTTCCTCACGGGTCGCTCCGCCGTCGCCGCCCGCATGACGCGCTTCTCCTCCCCGCTTCCGCGCGACGAGATCACTTTCCCTGAAATCCTCCGCGAGAAAGCCGGCTACTACACCGGCATCTGCGGCCGCTCCTATCACCTTGACGGCTCGGGCGCCAATAGCGGCCCGACCAACACCCGCCTCATTACCGAGCACGGCATGCGGACCTTCGAGACCCGCGTCGACTACCTCCGCACCGGTTCCGACCCGCAGGCCATCGAGCAGATGCGCGAGTTCCTCGACCAAAAACCCAAGGAAAAACCCTTCTGCCTCTGGCTCAATTTCAGCGACCCCCATCACCCTTGGACGCCACCCTCGTCTGATCGCCCCGATCCGGCTTCACTGAAACTTCCCCCGCACTGGCCCGATCTGCCCGGCCTGCGTGCGCAGCTGGCCGACTATTGCGGCGAGGTAAATCGTGTCGATCGCAGCACGAAGGCCGTTCTCGATTTGCTCGCCGAGCGCGGCTTTGCCCGCGACACCATCGTCGTCTTCGCCGGCGACAACGGCGCGGCCCTCCCCCACGGCAAAGGCTCCCTCTATGATCCCGGCTGCAACGTCCCCCTCGTCATTCGCTGGCCCGGCGTCGTGAAACCCGGCGGCGATTCTCGCACCCTCCTCAGCGGTGAAGATATCGCCCCGACCCTGCTCGCCGCCGTGGGCCTCGCTCCCGGCGCCAAGATGACCGGCCATAATTTCCTCCCACTCCTCAAGGGCGAGGCCTACGTCCCGCGCAAACACGTCTTCACCGAGCGCGGGCCCCACGGCACTGCTCCGGTCACTGTCGCCATGCGCAACAGCGGCTACGATCTCTCCCGCAGCGCCCGCAGTGACCGCTACAAATTCATCTACAACTGCACCCCATGGATTCCCTATGCCCCCGTGGACTCTGCGGGCGGCCCAGGCTGGGCGCAGATGACTGCGGCCAACGAACAGGGCAAACTCGCGGCCGGACTGCGCACCACTTACTTTACGACACCCCGCCCGGTCTATGAACTCTACGACCTTCAGGCCGATCCGTCCGAACTCAACAATCTCAGCGGTCAACCCGCCCTGCACACCGTGGAACTCGACCTTCGCACCGCGCTCGCAGAAAAAATGATCGTCGATTTCGACTACCTCCCGCTCCCTGATCTCCTTGATCGCGATCTCGCCGGCGGCAAAGCCACCAAAAAGAAACGCTGAAATCCCTCCCATGAAACCACTCCTTGCGCTCACCGCGCTCCTGTCGTTGGCACGCCTGTTCGCCGCCGACGCACCACGCCCGAACTTCGTTCTCATCAACATCGACGATCTCGGCTACCGCGAAATCGGCGCCTTCGGTTCCGACAACAAGACCCCCGCCCTTGATCGCATGGCCGCCGAGGGTCGCAAGCTCACGAGCCACTACGCCGCCCCGGTCTGTTCTCCGTCGCGCGCCGCACTGATGACCGGTTCCTACCCGAAGCGTGCTTTGCCCATTCCGCACGTGCTGTTCCCCAACGCCGCCATCGGCCTCAATCCCGACGAACACACCATCGCCGACGTCCTCCGTTCCGCCGGCTACGCGACCGCCTGTGTCGGCAAGTGGCACCTCGGTGACCAACCCGAATTCCTCCCGCGTCGCCAGGGCTTCGACTACTATTTCGGCCTGCCCTATTCCAACGACATGGGCCCGAACGAGGACGGCACGAAAAGCGATTTCGGCAAGAAACCCACTGCGGCTCAAGCCGCCAAAGCAAAGAACGTCGCCCCGAAAAAAGCCGCCGCTTCGGTTGAAGACGATGGCATCGGCATTCGCGGCGCCCCGCAACCCCCGCTCGCCCTGATCGAAAACGACACCGTCATCGGCCGCATCCGCGCCGACGATCAGGTTCCGCTCATCCGTCGCTACACCGAAAAAACCATTTCGTTCATCCGCGACGCCCAAGCGAAGGACCGCCCCTTCTTTGTCTACCTCGCCCACAACGCCGTGCATTTCCCGCGCTATCCTTCCGAGAAATTTCGCGGCTCGTCCCCCAACGGCCTGCTCGGTGACTGGGTGCAAGAAGTAGACTGGAGCGTCGGCCAAGTCCTCGACGCGCTCCGCGAACAAAAACTCGATCGCAACACGTTCGTCCTTTTCGTCTCCGACAACGGCGGCCCGACGAACCAAGGCGCGAACAACGGCGCACTCCGCGGCAGCAAAGGCTCGACCCTCGAGGGCGGCATCCGCGTTCCCGGCCTCGCCTGGTGGCCCGGCAAGATTCCCGCCGGCACCTCGACCGATGCCATCACCACGATGATGGACGTCCTCCCGACCTTCGCGAAACTTGCCCGCGCTCCGCTTGCCGCCGACCGCAAGATCGACGGCGTCGACCTTTGGCCGATTCTAGTCGGCGCTCCCGCCACCCCGCCACGCGACGTTTTTCTTTATCACCGTGGTCTGCTGCTCGAAGCCGTGCGCTCCGGTCCATGGAAACTCCACCTCGCGAAAAACGAACTCTACCACCTCACCTCCGATCTCGGCGAAGCCAGCAACGTGGCCGCCCAACATCCCGAGATCGTGGCCCGCCTCACCGCGATTGCCGACGCCTCCCACTCCGACCTCGGACGCGACGGCATCGGCCCTGGTGTTCGCGCCCTCGGTCGTGTTGCTCATCCCAAGCCGCTCATCGCCCTCGACGGCACGGTCCGCACCGACGTCGCCGGCCCGCAGAAAAATTTCCCCTGATCATTGCATCCGACCGTCCGCACCCGGCGTCTTACCCGCAACTCTCCCTCCCCATGAAATCTTCTCCCCCCGTGGTAAATCGGCGCTACTTTCTTCGCGCCGCCGGCATCTCCCTTGCCCTCCCGCTCCTCGAATCGCTTTCGACGCGCGTGCTCGGGGCCGGCCTTGGCGTGGCGAGCAAGCCCGGCGCCGCCATCGGTGCGACCCGTCCGAAGCGTCTCGTCGCCATCGGCAACATGCTGGGCTTCTACCAACCGGAGTTCTTCCCCACCGCCACGGGCCGCGACTTCGCCCTTCCGTCCCTGCTCCAACCACTCACCCCGCACCGCCCCGATTTTTCGCTCTTTTCCGGTTTGGATCACGGCCTCAAAGGCGGCCACTTCGCCATTCACTCCTATCTCAGCGGCGTGCGCAGCATGGATGCGAAATCGATGCCCGAGGGCAACATCAGCGTCGACCAGCGCGCCGCCGAGACCATCGGTGGCGCCACCCGTTTCTCTGCGCTCACGATCGGCTCCGAGGATGGCCTCCACGGCGGTTGCCAGATGTGTTGGACGCGCAGCGGCACCCGGGTTCCGCCGATCCCGGGCCCCAAAGAACTTTTCCGGAAATTATTCATCACCGAAAGTGCCCAAGACCTCGCACGTTCCAGCGACCGTTTTCACCTGCAAGGGTCCATCCTCGATGCCGTTCACGGCGACGCCAAATCGCTCAACCGTCAGCTCGACACCCGCGATCGCGAAAAACTCGACGAGTATTTCACCTCCGTCCGCGACGTCGAACGCCAGATGGAGCTTGGTAAACGCTGGGCCCACGTTCCGAAGCCGGCCCCCGGCATGCCCGAACCTGACAATACCGGCTTCGTCTCCGACCTCCCCGTCCTCTACGATCTGATCGCTCTCGCGCTCCAAACCGATTCGACGCGCATCGCCACCCTCGAAATCGCCGGAGGTTTCGAAGCCTCCGCCCTCGGCCTCCGAAAAGATTATCACGCCCTTTCCCACCACGGTCAGGTGCAGGAGAACATCAATGGTCTCCTCAAACTGGAGAAATACCAGATGGAGCAATTCGCCCGCTTCCTCGCGAAACTGAAATCCCTCGAAGACGGCGACGGCCATCTCCTCGATCACACGATGGTGCTGTTCGGCAGCGGCATGGGCAACGCCAACGCCCACACCAACTCCAATCTCCCCATGATTCTCGCCGGTGGCGGTTTCAAACACGGCGAACACCGCGCCTATCCTGCCAATGGCGCCGGTCGCGTGCCGCTCTCAAACCTCTACCTCAGCTTGCTGCAGCGCTTTGGCGTGGAGACGAACCGCTTCGCCCTCAGCACCGGCACCCTCCGCGGCCTCGACCTCGCCTGACATGCTACGTCAGTCGGTCCGTTTCACCTTCCGCCGCTGGCTCGCGGGTGCTCTGCATTCCGCGCTGCTAGCTTGTCCGGTCATGCTCGTCGCGCAGGACTCCACCCCACCTGCGATTCGCGCTTTTCTCGGCACCTACTGCGCCGAATGTCACGGCCCGGAGAAACAAAAGGGCGATCGCCGCTTTGATCAGCTCGCGTTGCCCATCGTAAAGGCCGACGCGTTGATCGAGGTCCAAGACATCATCGACCAGCTCAACCTGGGCGAGATGCCGCCCGAGAAAGCGAAAAAACACCCCGCCCCCGCTGAAGTGGCGGCGGTCGTCTCTCAGCTCACCCAACTCGCGGCCGACGCCCAGACCCGCCTCGCCAGCACCGGCGGAAAAACCGTCCTGCGCCGCCTTAATCGCCGCGAATATCTCAACACCATCAGCGATCTCTTCGCGCTCAATGTGTCGATGTTCGACCCGACAACCAGGTTTCCCCGCGATCAATCGGTCCAGCACATGGACAACATCGGCGACGCCCTGAAAACTTCCGGCTACCTCCTCGCGCAATACGTCGATGCCGCCGACCAAATCGTCGAGAAAGCTCTCGCCACTCCCAAGCCGCCCGCCGAACACACGTGGCGCTTCACCGATAATTTCCAACAGCAACCTGAGCTCCGCTACTCGCACGGGAAGGTGCAGAATTTCCGTTACATGTGCCTCTACGAGTCGGCCCAGTCGACTCAGCACGAAGGCGCCTACGGGCCGCTCCTCGCGTTCGCCCAAGGCGTGCCCGCTGATGGCACCTACGAAATCCGCGTCCGCGCCGAAGCGAAGAACCGTCAACATCCCTACGATCCCAAGATATTCGGAACCGATCCCGAAATGCCTTTCCGCCTCGGCGTCGTCGCTGGCCAAGCCAAGGTAGGCCCGCTTCATCAACCGCAACCCATCGAACCACCGCTCGGCGAAACCATCGTCAAAGACGACCTGATCGAGTGGCACACGTTTCGCGTCTGGCTCGACCGCGGCTTCACCCCTCGTTTCACCTTCCCGAACGGCGCGCTCAGCATTCGCACCTCCTGGAATCGGATTCTTCGCCAATACAATTCCTCCTTCCCCGCCGATGTGCGCAACACGACCGGCATCGTGGTGGCCCGCGAGGTCGTCCAACGCTACGGCTTCCCGCCACACATTCGGATTCATGAAGTAGAAATTCGCGGTCCGCTAAACCCAGCGTGGCCCACCGCGAGTCAGCGCGCCATTTTCGGCGACCAGCCTTTCACTTCGGCCCGCACGCGCGAAATCCTCACCTCCTTCGCCACCCGCGCCTACCGGCGCCCGGTCCTCCCTGACGAAGTCGACCGCCTCATGGCCGTAGTCGACCTTCGGCAAAAATCCGGCCACACCGCCGTGGAAGCGCTCAAAGACGGACTCAAGACCGTCCTGTGCTCCCCGGCCTTCCTTTACCTCGCAGAGCCTTCTCCCGACACTCCCTCCTCGCCCGCTGATCGCGGAATCAACGCCCACGCGCTCGCCGCGCGCCTCTCCTATTTTCTCTGGTCTACCACGCCCGACCCCGAGCTGATCCGCGCCGCCAATTCGGGCGAACTCCTCCGGCCCGAGGTTCTTCGCGCGCAAACGCGCCGCCTCCTCGCCAGCCCCCGCGCGGACGCCTTCGTCCACGGCCTCGTCGATAGTTGGCTCAATCTTCGCACGCTCGGCGACATGGCCCCCGACCGCGGCGCCTTCGTGCGCTACTACGCTCAGGACCTCCAAGCCGCCATGAAGCGTGAAACCCAGCTCTTCACCCGCGACCTGCTCGACCGCAACGCCAGCATCGTCCGCTTCCTCGACGCTGACTACACCTTCGCCAACCGCCCTCTCGCCCGGCTCTACGGTTTACCCAACGCCATTGAGGGCGCCACCGGTCACGAATTCCGTCGCATCCCCGTCGACCCCACCCAGCGCGGTGGCCTGCTCGGCCAAGCCAGCGTCCTCACGGTCAGCGCGAATGGCGTCGAAACCTCTCCGGTCATCCGCGGCGTCTGGCTGCTCGAAAATATTCTCGGCACGCCTCCCGCCCCGCCCCCCGACAATGTCCCGCCGATCGACCCCGACATCCGCGGCGCGAAATCCATGCGCGAAATCCTGACCAAGCACCGCGACAACCCGTCCTGCTACGAATGCCACCGCAAGATCGACCCGCTCGGTTTCGCTCTGGAAAAATTCGATCCCATCGGCGCGTGGCGCGAAACCTACGACAAAGGCGCCCCCATCGATACTTCTGGCGAACTCCCTGGCGGTCGGCAATTCCCCGACGTCGCCGGCCTCAAACGCATCCTCGTCGAACGGAAACCCCAATTCGCCCGCCTGTTGACCGAGCGCCTCCTCACCTACGCCTGCGGCCGACGCGTAGAACCACTCGACCGTCCCGCCATCGACGCCATCCTCGCCGCCACCAAACCCTCCGACTATCCATTCCGCGACTTGATCGAACAGGTCGTCCTCAGCTCCACGTTCCGCTCAAAGTAACGACCCCATGCGCCGGCTCCTCTCCGCTTCTCTCCTTTTCGCCGTCTCGCTCTCTTCGCTCCTCGCCGCCGTCGACCATGGCGTCCCCAAGGACATCGCCGCCCTTAATGCCAAGACCGTGTGGGTCAATCCGCCCAAGCCGGGCCAGCTCCCCACGGGTGTCACTCATCACACGTTTCCCTCGAAAGCCTTCGCGCGCGACGTCGGCTACTGTATCTATCTCCCTCCCGGTTACGCGAGCGAGCCCGCGCGCCGCTATCCGGTAATCTACAATCTCCACGGTGCCGGCGGCAACGAGCTCCACAGCTTCACCGACGTGAAAGCGCTCCATGACGGCATCGTCGCCGGTCGCTGGCCCGCCATGATCATGGTCCTCCCTAACGGCGGAAAAAACACGTTCTACAAAAATTCCGCCGACGGAAAATATCCCGCCGAGACCCTCATCATCCGCGAACTCCTCCCACACATCGACGCCACCTACCGCACGATCGCCAGCCGTTCGGGCCGCGCCATCGAGGGGTTTTCGATGGGCGGACGCGGTGCCACCCGCCTCGCCATCAAATACCCCGAACTCTTCTGCTCACTCCACAATCAGGCGGGCAACGTCATGCACCTGCTCGACCTCTACGATCCGGCGAAGCCCACCTCCTACCCCAACGACTACCTCGGCTCCGACCGCGCCAACTTTGTCGCCAACGACGTGTATGCACTCATCAAACAGAACGCCGCCGCGCTTAAATCCGGTCTCCGCATCGCCATCACTTGCGGCACGCTCGATGACGGCCACCTGCCCACCGTCCGTGATTTTCACGCCGCGCTCCTCGCGACCGGCGTCGATCACACCTACCTCGAAGTCGAAGGCTTGAACCACGAGCACGACAAACTTGTGACCATGTATCGCACGACCTGGTTCGACTACCACGCCGAGTCCTTCCGCCGGTTGGCGAAATAAACTTCGGCTTTCCGTGCTCCGCCTTCACCGCGAGATATTTCAAAAAATGTCTCGTCGCCCCGTTGGTGTACCGTACGGTCGACCGCGCATTCGTTTACCGGTCCTCGCCGCCGGCCGATGCACTCCGCTTGATGTCATTTCACTGGGTTATCCTTATTTCTTCCGCGTTTCTTCTCGTTCTTCCGTTGCCGGCTTTCTACAGCCGCAAGCGGAGGTATCGTAACCTCCATCAGCTCGAAATCGAACGGCGCAACGGCAGCCGGTGGTTGATTGCAAAACACGTGATACGATTCTGGGGTCACTGGATCGAACTCGTGCGGGGAGCTGCGGCCGCCTATTGCCTTCTGGCGACGATTGATCAGGTGAGCACCGTGTCGGCGTTGTACGCGAAACACGCCGACTGGGCGCGCTTCGTCCTGCCACTCGCGCTTGCGATCATCTGCGTGATTTTGATCAGTGTCTTGTTTCGCTATCCTGGAAAAGCAATCGCACCGGTTTCGTTTGTCGCCGCCACGCTCCTGGTGCTGGTCCCTCTCCGCGTTTCTGTTCCAGCCGTACTCTTCGGGCTTTTCTGCTCGCTGAAACTTCGCTCGCTCCCGTTTTTCTTTCTGTTCACCGCTCCGATTGTTGGGCTATCGGGGGTTTTCTTGGACAAAAATTTGTGGCCTTCCGTCGCCGGCGCGGTTCTCACAATCACGCCACTCGCGCTCGCCTATGCCCAGCGGCGCGAGTTGGTGATTCCAGTCCGGCGAACCCATTCCGGTTAGCCGCGCGGACCTCACCCCAGCGCGGGATAATCCGTATAGCCCGCCGCGCCTGGGGAGTAGAAGGTGCGCCCGTCCGGCTCCACCAACGCCGCTCCCCGCTTCACCCGCTCGACCAAGTCAGGATTGCTGACGTAATGGTGCCCGAAGGCCACGGCTGCGAGTGTCCCGTCGGTAATCGCTTGGGCTCCTTCGACCGGCGAGTAGCCCATATTGCCCAGCAATGCTCCCTTGAATGCAGCCCGCGCTGGTGTCACGACATCTGCTTTTTGGAGTCCAAAGAAATCACCGCGCATCAGGTGAAGAAATGCGATGCCCCGTTGATTGAGTTGGGCGGCCACATAGGCCGTCAAAGCTACGGGATCGCTGTCCTTCATGTCGTTGTAACTATTGAGCGGGGAGATCCGCACACCCACGCGGTCCGCACCCCATACGCCCGTCACGACGTCGACCACTTCCAGCAGGAGCCGGCCGCGATTTTCAATCGACCCGCCGTAGTGACCACTCCGCTGGTTGCTGCCATCGCGCAAAAATTCATCGAGCAAATATCCGTTCGCTCCGTGCACCTCCACCCCGTCGAACCCGGCGGCCTTGGCATTGAGAGCCGCCTGCTTGAACCCCGCGACAATCCCCGGCAACTCATCGTCCCTCAACTCGCGCGGAATCTCGTAGGGCTTCTTCCCTTGCGGCGTGTGCGTCTCGTCATTCGTAATTCGCAGTGGGCTTGGCGCCACGGGTTGCGCACCGTTGTTCAACAAAGAATGACACGCCCGCCCGCCGTGCCACAATTGCAGGAGGATTTTCCCGCCCTGGGCATGCACGGCGTCGGTGACTGTCTTCCACGCCGCCACTTGGGCGGCCGAGTAGATTCCAGGCTCACGTCCACCGAACGCCGAATTCCCCTCCATCACCATCGTGGCCTCGGCGACGATTAGCCCGGCACTTGCGCGCTGGGCGTAATACTCCGCCATGATCGCCGTCGGCACATGATTCGCGTCAGCGCGACAGCGCGTGAGCGGTGCCATGATAATGCGGTTGGGCAGGGTGAGTGCGCCGAGTGTAACCGGAGTAAAGAGTGAGCGATGGTTCATAGCATGAAGTGGCTGGAATTGCGTAGTGGATTAGCGACTGCGGCGAACGCAAATCGCTTTCGGATTTTTCGTGAGCGCTGTGCAAAATCGCCTCGCCTTGCTTTTTCGCCTACCCGGGCTTGCGCCCTCCATCACATTGATTACGACGAAGGTATTCCTCCCTCTGCTCTCACCCGACTCGTTCTACTCTTTATGCTGCTGGGCCCGCCCTTGCTCGCCGCAGAACCCCTGCCGCTCGCCGGCCGCCGCGTCGTGATCAGCCCCGGCCACGGCTACTATTTCAACGAATCCTCCCGCTGGGTTCCTCAACGCGACCCCTACTTCGGTATCGTCGAAGATTTCGTTAACCACGACATCGTCACCGAGCTTAACGCATCCCTCTTCGCCATCGGCGCCGACGTCTACTCCACGCGCAATCTCGATCGCAACGCCGGCCTCGGCGAATCCGGTTTTCCGAAATGGCAGGAGGCCGCGCGCTATCACCTGAAGGCCATCGGCGCCCCCGACTCCGTCTGGAACGGCTCCGGCACCGGCCACCTCGGTCAGGATATCAACTCGCGGCCCCGCTACGCGAATTACCTCAATGCCGAGCTCCTCGTCAGCGTCCACAACAACGGCGGCCTCGGCACCGGCACCGAGACGTGGTACGAGACCAACAACGCCTCCGCCACGCAGAGCAAACGCCTCGCCGACGTCGTGCACGCCGCCGTGATCACCGCGATTCGTCGCGACTACGATCCCTTGTGGACCGACCGTCGCGTCAAAGGCGCCGCCGGCACTTACGGCGAGAACTCCGTCGCGACCCGGCCCGCCATTATCGTCGAGGTCGCGTTCATGGATCGCCAGACGCCCGACAACGCCGCCCTGCAAACCGATCGGTTCAAACGCATCGTCGCCACCGCCATCCGCGACGGTATCCGTGAATTTTTGACGGGACCGCCGCCCGCTCCACCAGCCACCTTGCTCGTCCCCGGCGAGCCCACCGCCATCAACCTCTCGTGGGAGGACCGCTCTTTCGACGAAACCGGATTCCGCCTTGAGCGCCAATCCTCCCCCGGCGGCCCGTGGTCCACCCTCGCCACCGTCGCGGCCAACGTCACGAGCTACCGCGACGCGACCGTGCTCGCCGGAGCCGTTTACGGCTATCGCGTGATTTCGTTCAACGGAGCCGGCGATGCCAACCAGTTTTCCAACGAGGTCACGGCCTCCGTCGCCGCCGCCACCCTCGCTCTCTCGCTCACCGCCGTCACACCGTCCACAACTCAAGTGCGCGCGTGGGAACAGGACGTCACGTTTACTCTCTCCGTCACGGATCGCGACGGACGCCCGATCCTCTCCCCAACCCTCCTCGTGCAAGACGGCGTGCGCAATACCACCGCCACCCTGACGTCGCTCACCACCGATGCGACCGGGCAACTCACTTTCCGCAGCACCGTCCCCGCCGGCCAAGCCAACGGCGTCTACCCCTTCACGTTTCAAGCGACCAAAGCCGGTTACACCTCGAGCACGCCGGTCACTCGATCAGTCGAAGTCAACCAGCCCGCCACCCCGACCGCTCCCGCCGGCTCGCCCACCTTCCTCGCTCAGCCCACCGCGCTCGCCAGCACGGTCGGCACCGTCGCCAATTTTTCCGTCACCACCCGCGGCGAGGATCCTTTGTCCTACCAATGGCGCTTCAACGGCGTCTCGCTCTCTGGCGCGACCAACGCGTCCCTCACGTTGCCCGCGATCACGTCCGCCCAGGCCGGCAGCTACTCCGTCGCGATCACGAATCGCCTCGGCGCGACCACGAGTCTCGCCGTCCCGCTCGTCGTCCACCCCTCTGCCTGGCTCTCCAATCTGTCCGTGCGCACCACCCTCGCCACCGGCCAAACCGTGATCGTCGGCCTCGTCGTCAGCGGTGGCGCGAAAGATCTCCTCGTGCGCGCCGCCGGCCCCGCGCTGGCCGGCTTCGGACTCAGCGGCGCGATGCTGGACCCCCGCCTCGAACTTTTCCGCGACTCCACGCGCATCGCCGAAAACAACGACTGGCCCGCCTCGCTCGCCACCACGTTCGCCGCCGTCGGCGCGTTCCCGTTCACCACGGCCAGTCGCGACGCCGCTCTCCTCAATTCCCTCAGCGGCGCCTACACCGTCCAAGCCACCGGTGCGGCTGGCGGCACGGTCTTGATTGAGGGCTACGACGCTGGGACGGGCAGTGCCGTGCGTCTCATCAACCTCTCCGCCCGCAACCGCGTCGGCACCGGCGCCGACGTCCTGATCGCCGGCTTCGCTGTATCCGGCACGGGCACGCAACGGGTCTTGATCCGCGCCGTTGGGCCAACGCTCGCGGCCCTCGGCGTTCCTGCCGTCCTTCTCGATCCCCAACTGGAGCTCAACGATGGCACCCGCATCATCGCCACGAATGACAATTGGGACCCGACGCTCGCCTCCGTGTTCGCCTCAGTCGGTGCGTTCCCCTTGCCCACCGGCAGCAAAGACTCCGCCCTCATCGCCACGCTCACCGCCGGCCGCACCTACACCGTGCGCGTCTCCGGCGTAAACAACACGGTCGGCGAGGCCCTCGTCGAAGTCTACGAACTTCCCTGACGCCGGCGCGTCTGGCGCACTATCTCCCCATGAAAACCGAAAAATCTTTTTTCGACGTGCTGGTGATCCTGCTCGTCCTCTCGGCATTTTTTTTCGTCATCGAGCGCATCGCCGCCCGCGGACGCAACCGCGCCCAACCCGTCTTCCGTGCCGGTTGGCTCACCGACGTCGTCTACTGGTTTACCACGATTCTGTTCACCAAGCCCTTCGTGCGCCTCATGCTCATCTTGCCCTTGAGTGTGTTGATCCTCGCGAATGTCACCTCCCTCGATGTCGTCCAGCTCGGCACCTACGCCGGCTACGGTCCGCTGAGTCGTCAGCCGATCTGGCTGCAGGCGATTCAGATTTATCTCCTCGTCGACTTCACCGCTTATTGGACGCACCGCTTGTTTCACCGGGGACGCTGGTGGCCATTCCACGCCGTGCACCACAGTTCGGAGGACCTCGATTGGCTCGGCAGTCTCCGCGTCCACCCCGTCAACGACCTCGTCAATAAGCTCGCCCAAGTCACCCCCGTCCTTCTGCTCGGCTACAACCCGCTCGTCACGCTCACCACCGCTCCCGTGCTCACGTTCTACGCGATTTTTCTCCACGCGAATGTGAACTGGGACTTCGGCCCGCTGCGCAGCGTCATCGCGACCCCCGTGTTTCATCGCTGGCACCACTCCAAGGATCGCGCCGCGTGGGACAAAAACTTCGCCGGTCTTTTTCCACTCTGGGACCTGATCTTTGGCACCTACTACATGCCGAAAGATCGCTACCCGGAAAACTTCGGCATCTGCGAACCGATGCCGAAAAGCTACCTCGGCCAGCTCTGGGAACCCTTCGCATGGCTTCGCCGCCGCGGCAAGAAAATCGACCCGAAGTAAGAATTTCTCGCCGATCCTCGCGGTGCGGATTGCGCTAAGGTGGGCGGGCGCGTCCCTGCGCCCGCATTCGGCTTTATCCGACGCGCAGTGATCCGAAGCGGACGGAACGCGCCACGAGAACCTTCTGTCGAATTACCTCCGTGGTTTGGAAAACTTTCCTACCAATAGAATTTTCCTACCCCTGCTCCGGCCATTTCATTTTCGGAAGAATCGGTCGATTCAACGAAGTGCATGAACCCATGCAAAGCTTGGTAGCTTCACCCCAGAATGGCCGGCGGTTCGGTATCTGTGTCCATCTGCGACCTCTGCGGTTAAATGCCTTGGTCATATATTCGACGCGCCCGTCTCTCCAGCAGTCCGCACCCGGACCTTGCCTGGAAATCCCCGTGTTGATCACCCGGCCGGACGACTCGCTTTCACTTCGCCGTTTCGAGCCACAGATCGCGCCAGTCGATCGCGTAGAATGAATTGTCGCGCCAGCCGCGCACACTCGGGTGGATGAGGTTGCACTGATTCGTGAAGTAGAGCGGAGCGAGGGGAGCCTCGGCCTGGATCAGTCGTTCCATCTGATCATACGCGGCGTGGCGGGCCTCGGGGGATTGCGCGAATTTGGCATCCTTGAACGCCCGATTGAAATCGGGGCTATTCCAAGCCGTCCAATTCGAGGGCGAGTCGCCGTTACCCACGGTAAGAATAAACTCGGCAGCCGGTGTCCCGTAAAAATAGCCGGTGAGTCCCGCTTGGTAATTCTTGGAGCCCATCGCATCCAAGACGGTCTTACTCTCTTGCTGGACAATCTCGGTTCGGACCCCGAGTTCCTGCTGCCAATTATTCTGCAGCACTTGAGCCAGCTCCGCGGCGGCACCACCGGAGTGGATCAGGAATTCTACCTTCGGGATGCCTGCACCGCCGGGGTAACCGGCATTGGCCAGCAACCGGCGCGCCTCCGCCGGATTGTGATCTGACAGGACTGGCGGCGAATAGCCACCGGTGCCGGGACGGGTCAACGCGTGAGCGACCGAACCCGATTCATGCAGCACCCCGGAGATGAG
>Ga0209829_10000509_pt1 | contig 35374 bp, 30 predicted proteins | sample C_140205_EF_Meta_FD_187311 | JGI IMG/M metagenome (GOLD analysis project Ga0209829, IMG submission 187311) | Freshwater microbial communities from Lake Croche, Canada to study carbon cycling - C_140205_EF_MetaG (SPAdes) (version 2) | ecosystem: Environmental > Aquatic > Freshwater > Lake... | reverse complement strand
TGGTGGGGGTGGTTCAACAACATCAACTGTAGATGTTAATATTGATCTTTCTTCTATATCAAATGCTATTACTTCAGCAATTAAGGGAGCTTTTAGTTCTATTCCTACTATAATAAATGTAGATGCATTAAATAATCTTGCTGGCACATTTAGCAATCTAGCAAATAAGTTTGATGGATTAGCTGGCGCTTTAAGTAATATGCAAATGACACACAATGTAAATGTAACAGGTACAGTCAGTGTTGCTGGACTTAACAATGTACAGAAGATAGCTGGGGCAATTAAGGACGAAGTAACTCAATTGATTATAGATACCGTTAAACAAGTCACAGGGTCTCGCGGCATTAAGAATAATGCTTCAAATATGGACACAATGTCTTAATAGGAAATAAAATGGCAACAAAAAAAACATCGACAATAGGATTTTCGATCATAGGATCAAGTGGTAATACTAGCTACTTCAATACCGATAATTTATTTCTGAAAAGCGATACTAAGTCGCAGGACATTGCTCTCTTTACCAGAACTAAACCAACCGGGGTTCAAATCCCCTTCAATACTAATTGGAATTCTAAATTAAATTCAATAGATTTAAATTCTACTTTGATTAATGATAATGTATCTAGTGGACAAATGAGTGTTTCTCTAAGGGATTTTTCTTCTAGCGTAAATGATACTTTTTACACTACTCACCAAGGACAGATTGGTGTTGATTATTACGTTGATTCTAATTGGCAGATTAGCGATATTGATTTAACTGATGATATTATGGTGGTTGGAACAAGCGATTGGATTAGTCAAGAGAGGATTGTGCTTGATACACCAGATACAAGAAGGGCGACAGTTAAATCTATTGCAGTTGCTAAGTATACTAAATATACAGATCCGGGTACTGCTAAGATGTACCCGATTACTTATTCAACACAATCAGCGTATCGTTGTGCTATCGCATGGGATTCTAATGGCGCTGGTAATAGAGCCGGAATTTTAACCTTTGGAGGATTTATAGAAGGAGATCCTTATAATTTTATCATTCCAGATGGGGATGCTGATACTTTATATTTAACATCATTAACATATCCACCTCCTCACTATACATGGGCTTGGCAGGGCGGAGGAACTAATTATGATCCAATAGGATCATGGCCTCCTCCTTATACAATGACTACAACCCAAGTGGAAAATCCGATTCCAGATGGGGCGATACGATATGGTAGTTATTACTATTTCCCTGTTTATGATTATCCAACAGAAATCGCTGATTCCAATACTGCTTATCAAGAATACAATATGCAGATATATAGGTCTGCAATAAAATTTAATCCTAGTGGCACATGTCCATGTGCAGCAAATCCAAAGTCAGTAGTATTTAAAAGTAAAATGTGGAATTTGTATGGAAATCAAAATACTACGTACATCCCCGGTTTTCTCCCTCAGTTTACAGCTAAAAATGAAAAACATACATCAACAACTCTTTCATTTGAAATGTGTAATCCAAGTTCTGGAAATATTATCTCTGGAGTTATATCTAATCTACATCCTCTTAAGGGATATAACAAAAAAATATTTAATGTGACATTCCAACATTACAATGTTTCGCCTGTAGGATTTGATACAAAACCAGAAATCTGGATTGATGATATACAATATAATTTTGATGATTGCGCCGAAATTATAACTGGACCAACGAGTCCTTATTGGGTTACATCTGGACCAGCATTATATAATCAGGACGGTATCGGATTTGGAGATGGCGATTATTATTTAAAAGGGCTTCCTGCGGGAACTTTACTTCATGGATTACAGTATAATTCTCCATATAGTATTGTTACAAAACCCAGTGCAAGTAATGTATCTAATTTTATCATTACTAATTTAAGCGCAATCCTAGATAATAAGATTAATCAAAATCAAAAAGTAATAGAGTATTTTGACTATAGTGATATTACGCTAGAGGTTTCATATAGCGCCAAACCTCCAATTGTTCCTAAATGTAAAAATATTAATAATTCAAGATCTGTAAGGGCAGTTGCTTATGAAGACACATATTTTTATACAGATGTCACAGTAGACAGCAAAATTAAAAAATATAAATTTGATGGATATACAACAGTTAGTAAATTAGTTAATGATACTAATAATTTTCAACAAGATATTTATGTAGCAGATGATACAGACCCCACGTGGAAAATACTCATTGCAGATAATACGGGATATATAGTTGGAATATTACTAAGTAGTTATATTGATTGGAAACCTGCGGATATATTTAGGCCTACAACGATTTATGATATAGATTATAAATCTTCAGTCAGTCTCAATCCAAATTTAATTGACAAAAGAAAATTTTATTTTCAATCGCCATCTACAATTCCTTCAATTTATAGTTTTGATCCTTCTATTGCCAATACCTTAAGTAATATTTATCCAGAACCGTCAAGATATAATATTGGATATCAATCAGAATACGGCTTGGTACAACAAAGAGATATTAAAGTTGACTCTATTAGAATGTATAAAGATGTTACTTTTCCTAATTGTGGTAAAGTTGATTTATATAGTAAAAATGTAGGTGGGATTGACGGAATTAATTCAAACCAAGTTGCTTCTTATTCGCATGGATTGAATACAGGAGATAGAATAAAAATAGTTGGTGTTTTGAGTAACGCCTCACAAACAAATTTAAACGGAACATTCTATGTTGGCGTTATTAGTAAAGATACGTTTAATCTATATAGCGACCAAAGCCTTCTTAATATTGTAACTCCGGTTAATTTTAGAAATTTTTCGGGCGCATCGTGGACTGCAATAGATGGTAATGCATGGAAATATAATACGACATTATATTCACCGATTGGTAAAAATGGATATTCTAATAGTCTTTATCCTAAAGTTATATCATATAATGAAAACTCAAAATCCAATATATATGAACGCACTATTTATATTGACGATTCCAAAATTGGAAAATACAATCAAATTGATAACTATTGGCCAGATGACCATAAATATCCACAGGGTTTTTTTAATGGTATAAGATCTTTTAATAATTTCTATCCATATAAAAGATATTCAGATGATTCTAAATTTATATTGGATATAATTAATGGAAATAGATTTGGAGATACGGTAAAAATAAAACAACTCGTTGCAAGTAATAATTCAAGTTCTTACATTTTAATGATTACTGAACCGGGCGCTGCGGAATCTTTTGAAGCTCTTGATATTGATAGCACCAAACAAAATAAAAAAGTGCTACCTAGTCATTTACCATACGGTAGAATACATTTTTATAAACTCATAAAACATGCATCTGGATATTCTATTGAATATTTATCAACTGTGAATAAAGATACCAATCCTTGGGCCAATCTTGAAATTGCTATCCTATCATATAGGAGTAATATTACTGCTGTATCTTATTCTAACACTCCCACCATCGATTCCAATGGAAAAAATGTTCAATATTTAACTCCAGTAGGCAATAATTCAAATTATTGGAATGGGGCTAAATTTTCTTCATGGAGTAAAGATGTTGTATATGACACGGCTTACAGTTATGACATGCCCAATAATGTTGGGAACCCTGCTGAATATTCATATATTGATTATTTTGGAAAGTCTGCGGATTTTATAATTGATAAAACAGCTAATGCTTTACACTGTGTGACATCTACAAATGTTAAAGATGCAAATTTTTTAGCGACTGTGAATAACAGAATCAATTATCCAGATGCAACCTTACAGGCTTTTACATTTGATTTATCTACAAATGGAATTACTTCAAATGGTTTTTCAACTATAGTCGCCTCTTCTGTTAATCCAACCGCGAGTTATTTAAACCAGCAAAATGAATTCCTTGGTTTTGGCGAATGCGTAAGACTTACAGATTCTCAAAAATTGTATTTTGGATGGCCCGCAATAACTAGAGAATATGATAATATTTATTACTATCAAAAATCCGGCAATCAATATGCGTTAAAACAAATTATTACTGGGGAAGGCGCACAAGGATTAGGCAGATATCTATCAGTCAATGATGATTATATGGTTGCTAATCAGCGGAGCTACTATGATGATAATAATTATTTAACTACAAATCCATTAGACTATTTAATTGCTTATAAGTATTATAGCAGTGTGGATAAGTATTTCCCAGTGTCAAGATTAAGTCCAACTATAGACACTTCAAATCTTCAATATAAAAATATAAATCTTGATGAATATGAAGTAACGACTAATTTATCATATGATAATACATCCAATAATAGCGCTACATACATAATGGATTTATCAGGTAAATTCCAATTATATAAAGACGAGCTTTTTATTAGAGATTGGTATGAAATTTCCAGATTTAGATTTAATTCTGGCACAGAAACTTTTCGTAATGATTTTCATAAATTAGCTTATTCTTCGGGGGTGTTATTAAATACTTCAAATACAATATTAAGAGTAAAAGAAATAAGTTCTCCAGCTACTTTTGATAGCACAAATATAATTGATGATGGACATTTTGCAAAAGCTTTAGAAATTGTTGATGGGTCACAGTATTTTGATGGCGTTTATTCCAATTATCTTTCTACTTTCAATGTGCAGAATTTAGATTATGTTCCGCTTTTCTTGCAGACCGCAAAACCTAAATCCAAAATGCAAAATTTATTTACGCATGGTCTTAGTTATTCAAGCGGCAATAAACCTATGTTTATTAAAGTGCCGGAATTATCAAGCGGATTAATGAGTTTACACGTCGAACTGCCTGTAAAGAGACAAAGCAATGATTTGATTGCCAAGGGACATATTGGATTCAATTCAAATATTAATCTTACTATGTGGCAAAATACATGGAACTCTGGTCTTCCTTTGCACACATATTATGATCCAAGATTTAGCGGTTATATGCCTTTATCGGTTGCTCTTCCTGTGGTTGTGGGAAGATTGGATGAAACGGATCAGTTTGGAAATCCTGTGACAAATATTATTTATGAAAATGTCATATCCTTACATCTTGAATCTCACCATACGGGCATTCCTAATGGTTCTTCAAACATGCCTATATATTTAAAAACTATTGAATATGATGATTATGCATCCTCAATGATAATGGGCATGAACGTCAATCCTATATTGCCATACGAATCTTCCGGCAATATGAGTGCGTATATTATGTCCAGCGGTAAGCCTAGCGGATATGCCACTGTGCCACTTTCCATATCTGGAGAAACCTACAAATCAGCTACATACATGCCTTTATTTATTAATCGTCCAATTATTGGAATTGTACCTCTGATTGTGTATAATACTGTAAGTGCAACAGGATTACCGATCTATATTTCCGGTGGAATACTAAAGAGTGGTAATATAAATTTGGCGATAGGCAGCGGTTACGGTAAAATTAATAAAAATGTAACTATGTTTAATAGAGGATCAATAAACTAATGGCCGCAACAGTAAAATGGGGTAATTCACCCGGATCATTTCCATATGGATTTATTATAACCTCTCAAAAAGAATATATACGTAATACAGAAGGTAGTGCTTTAGCTGTAAAACGTAGTATTACGATTAAAGGAGCGGTTGATGCTGGCTCTACAGGGAGCGCGGCAGGGGCATTGTCATTAGTTGATGCTATTTCAGCCCCAAGTGATCCTACAGGAAGACAAATTGCCGATTTAAAAATTACTAGTGATACTGGCGGCACACCAGTTGATATGTTGGGCGGAACTTTGTCTGGAGCTAGACTAGTGAGCGCTTCTGTGGGAGAGCCTCCAGAAGACACTGCTGGTATTCAATATGTAGAAGTAACTGCCACATGGGAAATATATGGCGCTGGCGATGAAGGATATGCTTTACAATCTGCTAGTGACACTCTTGAAGTTAAAAAAGAAGAAGATAAAAGCACTTCTGCTGCTGGAGATTTAAGTGGAGGGGGATTGACTTACGGCTATACAGTCACTCATACAGTATCGGCGCAGGGTATTAACACGGGGAACGGTAGTGATGGCTATCAACAAGCCAAAGGATGGGTAGAGGGTCGTGCTGGCGAAACTTCTTTAGCTTTAAATGCCTCTGGTGGAACTTTAAATGGAGTTGTGCAAGCTAAAGATGGCAATGGCAAGGTCATATCAACTACTGGTGCGGTCACACCTAGTTCACTAGGCCCAGACTTAACTGGGTATGGTCAATATAATGCCATGAAGTCTACATCGGCTGATATAGCAAATGGATCATATACTGTTACAACGAGTTATTTTAAATCAGCGGGTTCGGCATTTATCGATGTCACATCTCAAATTCAAAGAGATGAGAGTGGCGAAATGAGCGTTTCTTGTCAAGGTACAATTCAGGGGCTTAGCTCCGGTGGTCCTGACTCAACAACAGATAATAGATTTGCAAATGCTCAAGCTGCATATGGAGCTATCTCTGGAGACGCAACTTTTGCTACTGGTACTGGAGGATCTGATAAAACTGTTCCGGTTGCACCTCTTCGGTCGCTAGATATTGCAACTGGTTTAAATAGTACCAATCCGGACACGGTTAAGAATGCTCAAGCTGCCGCAGCAGATTTATTTAAAAAACCCGGAACTGGCACTGGAACAGCGGGTACTACTGGTAATGCGTCTAGCACGGCTTTCGGCGCAGGATCTAAAATGGGCGCAGCGGCTATTGCGATGTGGGGCAAAGGACCAACAGACGGTATGGTATTAGATGTTAACTATCCAATTGCATATACTGTTGGGCATAATCCACCAAAAGGAACTATATCATTTAGCGTAACTTATAAAGCGTATACATCAGCAGTCACAGCTTTAAAAGCAATATTTGATGCCCTAACAGCTTCTTTAAATATATCTTATGAAAATAAAAATACAGCTTTAATTCAAACAATTGCTATAATTCCTGTAATTGGTAGAGCGGCTGGCCCGGTTATTCAAGATATGGGAACAACAAAGGAAAAGAGAAAAATAGTCCAAATTGAAGCAGTAACTAAGCCTACAAATCGCCCGTTAGACAATACTGCGATGGTAGATGCGGCAATAGGAATTTGTCTGGGTTATGCTCCGGGCGGCACTGCGTATAGATCTGGATCTACAGGTTCGTGGGATGCTGCAACTGGACATTTGACAGCACAGGTAGAGTGGACATTCGAATAATATAAAGGAAATATGAAATGGCAGAATCACCGTTAATGTTTTTAGGTGCGTATGTAATTAACGCAAATTCCCAAGTTGCTTGGGGCGCAGACGCTAGCATGTGTCAAATTAGTCTTGTAGAAGATCCAGATAATGGAGTTTTATTCAAGCCCCCTCCTCTTGGAACATCCTGTCAATTTTCATACGGGGCATTTTCTTTTGGTGGAATTTTACAAAGATGGACATACCAAGAAAGTGTTGAACAGGGACGCACTTATGATGTCGTTTTAGAAAGCCCGTCTAAAATTCTTGACGGGGTTTATGTTATCTTGGATGCATTTCAAGGCACTATGTATCTAGATGATGCCAATCAAGACAAGCCTTACACTGGTAAAACGATGACTTATGGTGGAGCTTTTCCTACAAATGTTATTAACATTTTTGCACAAAAAGAAAACTATCAATATGGCGGACACTTTGGAGGCGCGGATGTTAATCAACAGGGCTATCCTGTAAAAAATATTATAGCAGATATAGCAGCTACTATTAAAAAGGGTAAGTTTGGAGGAAAAATAACTTATAGTAAAAGCGTATTTGATTTAGATTTGTCAGGACTACAGCAAGTAATTGATGGTATTCCAGATTATAGAATTCAAGGTGGTCCATTTATGGATATGAATTCATTAATTAGAAATATAACAGATATTGGATTAGCCGAATACATTGTTGAATTACGAGGAGATGCTGATGACAGTGGGGTTATTGCCAAGCCTACAATTTATATAAGCACCATATTAAGAAAAGAAACCCCCAAACCGGGTGCTGTCCAGAGTAGCATTGCAGGTTTTAAAAAGAGTGGGGTTTTAGCCTCATATTCTATTGGTAAAGAATTATCAGATTGCGTGACTCAAAAAGTATTATTGGGCGCGCCAGCTAGTAGATACTGGTTTGCTCCAGCTAATTCATATATTTTTCCAGTTTGGGGATCAACCGGGATTGGAGAAAATACTGTATATTATTATGGTAATTCTATTAAGGATTATTTTGATCCATTTGCTAAAATTAAAATTACTATTGATGGTGGATATGAAGGTAATTTTACTACAGTAGATACTAATTTGCTAGAGTTAAGATGTGCCATGTCAGAAGATAGAAATACTTGGGCGGTATATAGTTTACTTACTGCATTAAAAGCAAAGCTAAAAGATCCAGAAGCAAAAACTAATAATTTTATTAGTAATTATGGATTTGATGTAGAGCTACTCAAACAGTTATACTTAGGATTATTGTGTCCTAATGATTTGCAAGATACGAGTATTAGTAATGCAGAGGTGTTAGCTTCTTATCTATATGGAGATTGGCAAGATGTTCAAACGGTACACCTTCAAAGAGTAGTTAATGCTCGGTATATGGCAGTTAAGCAAGCGGCTCAAACTTTTTATGGTAAAAAATATTTAGTAGCCATGCCATTAGAAAATGGTGGACAAGAGAATAATTTTCGATGGATTAAAGAAAATGATATAAATAGTCAAAAGCAATTTTCTTGGGCGCTTTGTGATTCAGCATGGTGCAGTGAAAAGGGACAAAAACAGATTCCAGACTCCAAATTCTACGCAGCACCCGGTAAATTAAGAGGTGTTGCAGTTTATCCTAATTACGATAATGCTGATTACTCTGGCTTAGGATATGACTATGGAAGAATAAATGATCCATTTGATGGTGTAATAGCCATGGCGCAAGCCGATCCTACTTTTGATATGAAATTTATTGATAAAAATTTCATACAAACAAATATACAAAATCAAAAAGATAGTAGCGGCAAACCAATAAAACCAATTACAGACAAGGCAAATGAATTAGTATTTTCTTTGGTTAACATAGATACTCCAATTCCCATATATGATGAAATTACTACAGATTTTAATGGGTTTAATATATTGGGGAAATTGATACTTGGGGTTGGCGCACTATCGTATCATAATATGTTTGGGTTTAATGCTGTTGACTGCCCAATTCCTCCTGCTCCGCTTGTCCCTTGGTATATTGGAGTTCCTCAAGAAAGTAGAAGATATTGCTGGGGGCCGTGGTATGGAGTAGGAGATACAAAGGGTAAAGCATTAGTCTGGTCTGATCCAGAATTTGCTCCTGAAAATTTAGGCGGCATTAAAGCCATGAATGAACAAGCGCAAACATATGTTAATTCAGATCTTGCTCAAGTGTTTGAACAAGAGTCTGGATTTGTGAGATTAGCTGAAAAACCCCAGTTTAATTTAGCGCAAAGATTCTTGGGTGGTGGACCATATATTACGGGATTATCTATGGAGGTATCCACTGGTGGAATTACTACAACTTATCAATTTGCTACTTGGACAAAAAGAGGTGCAAACTTAGCAAAATATAATATTGATAGGATTGCTAGAACTCAAAGACAGGGGTTTGACTACAATCAAAAAATTAGAAATTTATATAGAAATCCAATTCCTAAACCTATTGGCCCTTTGTTTGGGCTAATGGAAAGAAGAGGACAGAGAACCATAGCTAGAAATACCACTGCGGTTAATGGCGTATTTGGTAATTTCATGAATGCGGGGGCAAGATCTGTAGATGGTTATGATCCTGCTACTGGTCAATTTCCGGGAGTGAATGTTCAAGGACTTCCTCTAGGTGGGGCTAAAGAGGGATTTGGATTAGCATATAAGCAGTCATTTGGTGGATCAATGGAACAGCAGCACTCATTAGGTTTTATTTTTAATCAACGTGATGGGATGCGAGACCAAGTTAAAACAGATTATAATACATAATACAAGGACAAGGACAAGACATGGCATATAACAATGAATATGAATCAAGATATACTAATGATGTTGAGCCTATGGCAAAGCAAAAGGAAGAAGTTAATCCCCACGAAGGAGAGGATCGGGTTTTTGCAGCATTTGAAATTTCTAGCACTTCGGAACCAAAAGCTGGAGATCCTCCGGGAGCTAAATATCATCATTGTAGCGGTATTTTTTATCAATTTAATGTGTCTCCAACATCTTTTGACTTAGATCCATATTTCTTTTTTGCTGATGGAGATAGAACAAAAGATCCAAGACTTGTTAATGATTTTAATTGCGTAGTCAACAATGGGCCAACTTCTTCTAAAGATCTTAATCTTAAGAAAAGAGTGGACAAGGATGGAAAGCCATTACCATATCCAACGAGTGTTAGAGCAGCAGTTGTAAGGGGTCCAATGATTCTTTCTGGATGGGGCTATGATATAGCAGGGTTGCCTGTTCCTAGAAGCAGAGGGGGTTCTGACGCTGGGGGAAAAAGTGTTGCAACTAATGCAGTCAATTCAGATGATAGAAATTTTGATTATTATACTCCGATTGATAGAAGACGATGGAAAACTGGCCCCGTCGATTTAAGATGGGACGACCAAAGAAAGGTGTGGACTGGTGGTGCTGAGTTTATAGAAGGCATGATGACAAGCGATTTGCCGACTGGTGATTTAGAGTCTCCTACATGGGGATCTGGGCAGATTGTTCGCGGGGAAGATTGGAAATTTAAAACATTCACTATGACCGCAAATAAAGATGCAAAAATAAAACCTGATCCTTTTGGAGTCCCGGCTAAAGGTTCTTTTCTTGATGGTAAAGCATCTAAAGAATTAAAAGAAATTGTTAGAATTTACAATAGAAATCCTAACATGACACTAAGTGCTGGTGATTATTTTGCTGCTACAAAAATTAATTATGAGTGGAGAATAGTTAGTGCTGGTGGTGGTGGATCATGCGTTGTTGGTAAATTCAAAAGAGTCAATTGCAGTGACGCTGTTGAAAAATCTTCCATTCCAAAACCTAAATTTTACAAAGAAGCAAATAAATTTTATATGGATTTTGGACCACTTAAAGATAAATTTGTATACTTTTTTAAGATGGATAATTTTATAGATTTAATACCTATGGAATCTGTTGGTGGTAAATTAGTGACTAGCGCAGGTAAACAAGAAATACCTGAACCAAAAGAAGGATTCTCATATTTTATTAGTGTTGTAGCATTTGAAAATTGTAAATATAGCAGTAGTGTAATTACATTTAAAGTGCTTCCAGATACTAGTTTTGAGCAGTACAACGAAAGAAAACTTGAAAAATTATTTGATTGTCCAACTAGTACTGATTGTTTTGGCACAGTAACTGATGACGTGAATGGAAATTCTGTATATGCAACTCATCCATTTAAATTTATTAAGCACGATGTTAGAGTTGTAGCATGTAAATCAAATCTTTCTATTACCTGTCAAAAGAAAAAATATTCGGCATATGTTATTACAGAGGTGGATGATTGCGCCAATGCTGGCACTGGAGAATCACGCGAATGAGTTGCGACGATATAACAGGATCTGAGGTATTGGTATATGTAAGACGCACAAATGGTGGCGGCGTGAATGGAGTAATCTATTCTTGGGATTATTACCAAATGGCATCCTTGCCCACTAATGATAATGTTAGATACCAGAAACCAAAGGATAATAAAAATCCTAGCGTACCTCTTCACGAAATCGGCAATAATAGATATGAGGACATGGTATGTAAATCTACTCACCTTGCTTATAAGATTGGGGGATTTTCTAGAACTGCACCCATTCCAATTGGCGAAGCTATGAACGAAGTAGATAAAAGAATTGAGACTACTGATAATAGATGCGTATTATTAATGGTTTCATCTTCTAATTTTTATCAAAGATTACCAGAATGTTGGCCTTGGAGTTGTAGGCGATGGACTATAGATATTTCTGGAAAAAAAGAAAAAGACGGAACTAAGAAAAAAATATATTCCATATATAAGCAGGACATAAATGGCGACTGGGAAGCAGTACCCGGCATTACTACAACTAACCCTTCTGATAATGCTGATGCAGAGCTAACTAGAATTAAAAATTATATGATTGCAAACAAACTCGTGCCTGTTTTTACAGCAGAGCTTTCTGTCGAATCAGAGGGTGGTCAAATAAATAAAACTTACCAAGAACCAGTATTTAAAATTGGGTCAGATACATATGGATCTGATATAACAGGGTCCAGTGGCAATGGTAAAATAGATACTATGCCAATCGCATCTGCCCCTGACAGTATCGCTATGAATGGATCATTTTACAAAGAAGTGGAATTTGCTAAAGCGACTGCGGATAATCCCGGAGATCCAAAAACTATATCTGACCGAGAAGCTGCTGATTCAGGATGTGATAAATCTTCTCAAAAAGTAATGGTGGCTTTAGAGGTATTTCCGGTATTATGTAATGGGACATGCAAACTTGTAATAAAAACAGGATATAAATGTGTCGATAAAGATAATAAGTCTAAAGGTGGAAATAGTGTAAAGAAACTGATATCACCATTTCATTCATGTAGAATTAATGAAAACGTATTTCTATATCAGAATCCAGCTACTGGAGAAACTGCAAGTGGACCAATACAAATTCTTGCAAAAATCACACTAGATGGAACTGATTTAAAGGGAGAGGAAATTTTACAAACTGACGCTCCTATTGACGATTATGCTCAAGAGAGAGATGGTTCTGATTTTGACACCATGCCGACAAAGGATGGAAAATTTAGGGTAGTAACGGGAGCAGATTATTATCATGAAAAAGTTGACAACAAACCAGTAAGAAAACCCTACAATGTTTGCGATGGGCCAACAAGAAGAATATATTATCGAACTAAAAGTGGAGAAAATTTTGGCAAGGCGCAAGACTATTTAGGTGCTGGAGCAGACTGTTGTAAGTATTGCAAATCCGCCGACGAAGATGGTAATATTACTTTTACTAATAATGTTTATTGCTCTGCGCTAGATCCGGAATGTGAAGGCAAGTCTTATGCAGTATATGATGACCCGTGTCCAAAACCGGGCAGCAGTAATGGAGGTGGCGATGCTGGGAATGGAGGCGTGTTCACATCTGTTCTTGCTGGTGGATTAGGTGGTGGAGGCACTTCTACTGGCGGAGGCGCATATTCAGGTGGTGGTGGACTTACAGGAGGGGGTAGTCCAACTGGAGGCGGCTTAAGTGGCGGCGCAGGCGTTCCCGGAGGTGGCACTGGTGGTGGTGGCGGAAACTTTACTGGTTTTTAGGAGTTATTTATGGCTAAGTGCGAAAATTGTGATTATGTCGATACAATAATACCTATAGATTATACGCTATCTGCATTTGAATATCCAAATAGAAAATTATACCATAAGTGGAAAATGATTGGAATGCAAGCATCGCATGATTTTGTGTTTGGTAAAATTACTCAAGATGCTAGTGGCCACTTAATGGGTATTGCGTCCGGTTGCAAGCCCATAGAAGAAATTAATCAAAACAATCAATTGATTGGTCGTGGAGCTTGGTATCTTAGAGCTAAGTCTGATGATCCTGAAGGCAAGAGTGCTACATACGGTATCATGGGCCATTGTCAATCACCGGGCGTATATAGCGATGTGCAAATGCATATTAAACCCACAGCTTGGGAATTAGAAGATCAAAATTCAACTCCATTCTATAGAGACTGGGGATTGTATCAGGGTCAATTATTTTGTCAATGCCCCTATAACCCCGATTGGCATGTTGCTGTGTTCGTAGAAGAAACAATTACTATTGATCCTTTTACCAAGAAAAAACTTAATGAGCCATATAAACAAACATATATGATTTATACTCCAGATGTTGATTGTGGGAAAAAGTGTAAAGGCGATCAAGAATGCATGGAAATTTGCTTATCTCAAAATTCAAGATTGCCCGGACGATTTTTTAGCTGGCTATATTTAGGTGGTGGAAAAAGAATGACGATTAGAACTTGCGAAGCAGTTACTCCAGTTGGAATACAACCAGCAGCAGAGAATGCAGTTTGTTTACATGCAAATGAAGCTGTGTTTACATCTAATGATATTATTGGAACAGTGGAACACGTAGCAGTTGATGAAAAAGATGGTCAAACAAAGAATTATAGTGGATATGCTCCTTTACTCCCATATCACGTAGAACAGGGAGTTTTAGTAAAATTAACCAGTTTGCCAGCATGTAATCATTTTGATAAATTATTTAAATTTAATGATCTTCCAGATCCGCCAGATCCGTCTAATATTAATACCGATGCAAATGGAATTCCAATGCCCGATGGTCATGGTGGCAGTAGTGTAACGGGGTCGTCAATAACGGGTGGAACAGGCAATAATAGAATTAGATGCGAACGGGCGGCATTAAGGTTTGCGGGGTATTGCTGGTCTAATTTAGGATGGGGAACGTGCGGCAAATATGGAGGAACATCTAGAAGATTCCATTTTAAAGCATATGAAGAACATTTTGATAGATGGGACAGGGCGGACGATGGATGTTATAAAATATTAGATGAAACATATGATCTTCCAGAGGTAAAATTTAAAATTAGAATATTGTCTCATAAAAAATCAATATTAGAAAAATATTTAGAGGGTGGTGCTGAAAAATTACAAAATACTGAATTCGGCCAAAATAATTGGATGACTAAAAAGTATTTAACAGGTGGAAAAATTGCAGATGGTCCTACTGGTAAAAAAGGCTGTAGCTGTAAAGGATCTACTGGTGAAGATAGCGCATATCCAATTAGGCCATATAATGATTTTAATTATTGCCCTAATGAGTTTACATGTGAAAAAACATGTAATGGCACTGCCAGCCCACCACCTACTCCACCAACCAACTCCAATTTTCAAGTTGGCAATAATTCCACAACTTTTGATTATGTTGCGTATACAGCAAACGGCGGACAAGAATACTACAAACAAACAGGCAAGAAAACGTGGTAAATATTTTATTATTTGCTATAATATAGAAAAGGAGAAAAAATGCCTGATCCAGCACCTACAAATAAACCACCAGAAGTAACAGATGAACAAAAAATATTAAGAAGCCAAGGCATTAATGCAAAAAGAGCTAAGTACCAATTTGCATTTGGGTCATCGGATGAATTAAATCCTTATGACATGCAAGCTAGCGGATTGGGAAAAAAGGTTGCTGTTTTTAATTATTCAAAACAATATTTTAGGAGAAAATTAGCAACTAGTGATGGATTAAATTCTATAGCCGGAGGAAATATTCCATCGGATATGGTTGAGTCCGCGAGTTTTGGGAGTACAGCCACAAATGCTGATGGATCTCCAATTAAACCAGTTGTATGCTCCTTAAATAAGGGCAAGGGAGCAAAGCTGCAATCCTTTAAGACTTTAAATTTGTCTCCTAATGATATACAGCCATATCCTTGTCAATGTGGACTTAATCCGGAATGGACTGAAAATGGATGCGATGCAAAACTAGCAAATCAGTCGTACTTTTTAAAGTATGGGGGTCGATGCGTTAAGTTTCTTCCTCCTTTACCGGGATCAAAAGAGCCGATAATGGTGGGAATTACTAAGGCCGGATCTGCCGATTGCCCTAAAGATACCACTTGGACATTTGAGTCCGGAAGACGGCACAAGCCTAATTTTATGTATCTTCCCACTTATCAGCCCTCTTGCAGCAGTCATCCAAGAGCGGCAGGATTTGCAAATGAAGATAATTATGATTGCTTAAAAAAGAATTTAATGAACTCTGGCGGCGTAAATCCTAATGATAGATCAGAAGGATATCAACCAACGCAAGCTCCTTGTTGCGATACTTTTGGCAGTTGCATGATACGCAATCTAAATCACTTTATAGTTGATCAAGCTGTATATGTTGAGCCGGGAGTTGGAACATTTCCATATGGTCCTCCTCAATTCAAGCCAATATGTCACGATCCCTATGGAGGTGGCTCAACTGATTTTATGGGATTTTCCTGTAATACATTATTAAATCCTCCGCCTGAGAGGAATTCGGGTTTTCCACTTAGTGCTGAAATGTTAAAAATGGAATGCAAATCTACTAAAGTTGATGGACAATGGATTACTGGGGATAATTGCTCTTTTGGATGGTTAAAGCAATTCTATGGCACTGAAGAATCGCCATGCCCAGAAAAACCAGAGCTTAGTGAAGTTAAAAAACAATTAGGCGATTTAGCAAACGATTATGATGATATAATGCAATATGTACATCGCTATGGTGGCTGGTACACTAGGACTTATCAAGCTGGGGGTAATACAGACTGCGCCTGTACCGCAAAAGGATGGGTAACTTATACTGGTTCTATAGATTGCCGCCATTGCTCTTATAAAGTCAGTCTTCCTGCTAAACCCCCATCTAGTCCTCCCACTCCTCCGGGTGGGATCATTCCTCCCCCTGTTGGGGGCGGACCAAATATAGAAAAAAGTATGTATGTTGAAAAATGTCTTGATCCTAAAGTCAGTAGCCCAAAAGCAATTTGTAGCTGCATATGGAATGATGAACTTGAGATTAAAGGCTATGGTTTAAATAATAAAATGTATGTTTCAACTTTAACAAATCCATCTTACCGATTTAGTAATGGAACAAAATTGGAAATTGGGGACAGCGGTGAAGTCAGGGATGTTGGATGTGGTCAAGAGGTAGTACTTAATTGTAATGATATTAGTTAATAGGAAAGGAAATTTGTATGAAAATTTCAATTGATGTGGAGTTTATAAAGCAAATATTATCTTTAGAAGATTTTTACAACAAGGTTCCAGAGTATTTCTTTTTAAAAGAAGCTGGATCACAAATAGTTGAAGCGATGTCTAGGGATGGTGGATGCACAGCATGTACTGAAAATAATTTAATTAAGCCTACGGTGGCAGCTTTTATGAGTCACACTGTAAATATGTATTTAGACTGCGGCAAAGAAGCGTTGGATAAATTTAAATTATTTGTTAAGTCTTTTAAAAATATAGAAGAAGATTTTCAAATTTCAGTATTGTACACAGAATTTGAAGGTGCAGAAATAACGGAGCTAATCATATGAGCGATGTTTTTAACCTTGCTGCTAAATTTGGGAAAGCTGCCTTTGGCCATGCTATGGATGGATTTAAAAAAGTAGACGATGAGACCTTTAATAGCAGGATAAATATATGTAAAGGGTGTGAGCATTTTAATAAAGAAACTACTCAATGTAATAATTGCGGGTGCTATCTAAATATAAAAGCCACATGGAACTCAGAAAAATGTCCACTAAACAAGTGGTAATGTGTATTTAATAATAGGTATACCAAGTTATTTTCCTACGTAGGAGATTTTTTAATGGCAACACAGATTACATTTTCAGTTCTAGACAACAGTAAAGTTGTCGGTTCTGGGACGGGTGGGTCGGGAGTAGGGTTCTATGGAGCTAATGGTTTTGGTACAAGTGTACCTCTATTATCTTATCAAGGAACTACATTTTTAACAAATGCCGCTGGCACAGCCAATGGCGGACAAATTAGGAATAATAAGTATATTCCTGCTACATGGGGTTCGTCGGGTGTGCAGTTATATAACACAGCAACAAGCACTGGCGTTTTAACTCATATGAATAGTACAGAAGCTACATTAGCTATTAACTTTTCTACTGATACGGCAGTTAGAGTTCAAAATTGCCAACTGCGTATTTATGACCGTGATAATATTGACAATCCTGCTAGTGGAGTTTTAACTAAAGTAGCCGAGATTGTGAATTTTGGAGGTGCTACATACGCTAATTGGGTATCAAGTCCGGGCGTAGATTTTCCTAATGTTTGTGGATCTGGTGATGCCTTTTGGTGGGGTGCGCCTTGGGAAGATGTTTATACATATGGTGGCGCAGATGTAAGTCCATATTATCAGAACTCTGTTGGTGTTCGATTTTTTAACTTTACCAAAGCAATGGATACTGCCAATAGCGGAAACCCCCATATCAATCTTTCTTCTTTTTCGTATCCGGGCAAGCAAACAGTAGGTGGGACTGGAATTATTGTTCCTCTATTAGATTCGCCGGGAAGTGGTGGCTCTGGTTTGTCTACTGGAAACTTTTATCCAAAATTTTTCCAATATGTAAATGCAACATATCAGGTTGCACCATATTTTGGCGCTGGAACTGCTGCCGCAAGTGGCACTTCAACAAATATGTCTAAGATGTATGGTGGAACTGGCGCTGATTCATATCACACATGGAGAGTTGCTATCTCTGCTGCTCCAACGAGTATCGGATCAAAGACTCAATATGGCATGTACGTTAGTTTAGAATATTTATAATATTGAGAGAATAGATGGCGGTCTTTTTGCTGCTTCGAACCGCGACTCATTCTCGTTCCATAGTTGAAGACGAGCAGCGTCAAACTATGGCAATAAAAAAACCCCGGATCAAACCGGGGTTTTTTGTTTAAACTTCTTTATTTTGCTCTTTATCCCATCTCATCCATCCGCCATCTGGTAACCATTTATCATCTTTATCTTTTCGTTTCGGAAATAGGCCACCTCCCTTTTTATGAACACCAAAGGAAAGTCTAGCTCTGCAATTACGATTAGTGCATCGCAATTCATAGTATTCATTTTCTTCGGTATCTTTTCTCACTACGTGCGACAGATTCTCATTACCGCACTTGCCACATGCGGGAATGGCAAATACTTCTTCAAGATTAGACAGATCTTTGAAGGCGTCTGTCATCTTATCTGCTTCAACACCAATAGTTACATTGCCAACTGTTTGCGAAACTGTAAAACTCATTCTATTCTCCTAAGATATTTATCGGAATTGGTTCACTATTATTCTGATATACGTTAAGCAACTTAATCATGTCGCTTGCATCAGATTTATTAATGTCTTCAATCTTAGCGTATGTCTTGCCACTCTTCATACTATTAATAAACTTACTAACATTAATCTTCAAAGTATTACACCTACTTTGAATCGCTCGAATTTGAGCGCCAGTAATTGGATCTTCACTGCTGTTTTGATATGAGCCATCGGTTGGAGCGCTCTTTATAACGGCTCTAACAGCGTCTCCTACGTTCTTATTGCGAGTAAGCTCTTCTGCTGCCACACAACGAACCTTGAGCAATTTACGCAAGCAGCGACCCTCTGCACGGGTCACAGCAGTTGCTGCCGGATAAGCAAGGAATAAGTCGTCACAGTTTAGGGCAAACACTTCTGCGACATCGCCATACTTCTTTAATGCCCCAGTGTCATGATCGCGAACAGTAACTTCATAAATACAGGTTACTCGCCCCGGATTATTACTAGTTGAGTCCGCAGATACAATTAAACTAGTTGGTCTACTCTCAATGATATCACCAATTAGCAACTCAACAACTCTTCTCAATCCATAACAGTTAGGATACTTATCTCCATTGATTTCAACTAATTCATAATCCTGAAACTTTGACATGACATAATCATGCCATTCGGGATCTAATTGGCTAGGCGTATCATTCGCAGCTTCAATCTTATTTGTTGTTGGAACGTCTAGATCAAAAATATTATCGTCTCTTCCAACTTCTGAATTATATAAATCTGATGTTTCGTCAATCATTTGATATCTCCAATTCAATAAATCTATCTTGTGGTTCTGGAAATTTAGCTTCAATTTGCTTAACTGTATTTAATACAAGCTCGAACAGCTTTACATTTGAACTTTGGGAATTATGTCTAAGCATATACTTTACCCTTATAACACACATTCCACGTCCAAGCAATGCTCCGTTTTTAATTGAGTCGTATTTGATATTTCTTCTTAGATTTTCTTCCCCGTATACAGGTAAAAAGTGTTGTGGGCCATCTATTTCAATTGCTATTAGCATTGAAGGCATAAAAAGGTCCACCTCATATTTCTGTCCGGGGATCAGTCCTGTCTTATGTATTATAACGTCATACCCCTCTTTTGTCAATCTCTCGTATAGAAATTTTTCTGCTTTTGATCCCTCAACGCTAGCTCGCCTGAGTGCTTCGCCAGCTTTTCTTTGGTTATCTATTCTATCTTGGACACTCAAAGAATCCCATCTTTCTTTTGCAGCTTGACGAAAAATTTCTAAATCTTTATCAGCCATTTCTCTCCATTTTTTGGATCTCTTAACGCTGATATTATCTTTCTCTTCTTGAGTTCGCTTTTTCCCAAGCATAGGTGGCTTTATTTTGCCAGCGTCTACTGCTACTTTGGCCGCCTCTTCTCTGGATCGCAGTTCTTTGCCAGATTTTTTTAAAGCTCTAGATATTTTATTGGGATAAGTTTCGTATAGCATAGCAATTTCTCTTATGCTACTACCATTGTCATACAACTCACATATTTTTTTTAAGTCAAGCATTTAAGTAATTCATCCATGTTCTTCGCTATAGAAATATTATTTTTATTGATGTAGTTGTTAACAATCTTTTGATGTGATTCGCTTCTCACAAATATCTTTTCAAAAGAGTCAAGAATAGTAACACACATCTCATAGTTAACTGCATTATACAACCATTGTAAATCCCAGAGATAAAGATAATTTTTAGTATTGGAGCTATTTCTGTATAGTATATCAGCAGTTTCTAAACTAGTCGCCACTGCAATTCCAGTAAAGCTTGATAAGCCAGAAATATTCATGGACAAACACATCGGGTTCATAACTGGAGGAACATAGGTTGAAAAGAAGATGCATGGGCTATAAGCGTTAGAATCATCTCCAAGCCTGTTAATGGTTTTTATTAAATCATATGACATGTCAGAATTTCCAACATTATTAACTACAAAACCTATATTCATAAAATCTCCTTTAGTTTTTCTTTAACAATCTTTGCTTCTGATTCTCTATTCGCAGACATTAAAATATTATACAAAGCATCAAAATTATGATGTCCGGCGTGGATAAATTCTTTAACTTGTTTTATTTCCTTGGTATGATCTTTGTCAATCTGATTTAAAACATCTTCTGCACTCTTTGGAATAATTGGATAGCAGTCGCATAGAATAGCGTTATAAAAATTCTCTCCTGACGTTAAGCATATTTTAGAAGACTTTAAAACATTCTTCTTTATTTGCGATCTTGCCGCTCCGCAATAATTGTTATGTTTTACAAAATTTGGGGAGATGATTCTATATATATACTTTTCCGGAATTACAATCTCATTAATCATATTATTTAGATGGTCATCTATGCACACTAGATCAGATTTATATTTCGCATCGTATTGCGAATTGCTAAACTCTAACAGATCTGCAAAATCATAATGTGAAAACCATTGATGTAGATTTCCAAAATATTCTTTAAACTTGTCTTTATATTTTCTAGTGTTGTCACCATCATTTTTTATGATAACACACACTTGTAATGAGGGTCTTTCAGATATATTCTTCAGTACCGAGTCAGTTAAAAGCTCACTATCCGCAATATATAAATCTGGATTTGCCTTATCAAAAGTATCAAATGTTGACACTAGCTGCGAATTGTGTTGATATGCTTCAAATCCAGAATATATAGCTGGACTTGCATATGAAGTAAGTGTATGGTCTACTAATATTTTCATTAATTTATATCCTTTAAGCTATCTACTTCTTTTATAAAATTATTTCCTATGTCATAGCAGTTGAATGATCCACCATTCTCTATTATCTTATTTATAATCTCAAAGGTCAACAATACTTTTGAGTTAAATTCGGGCTTTAGAAATAATTTACGTAGTATATTTGTTTCGTTCTCATTAAGATAGGCGATTTGACACCACTTGGTTGGTAAACTATATGATAAAATTGTTGCTTTGCCATTTACTACCGTGACCCCGACTTCTTTTTCGTCAAACTTATTCAAAGAGTCAGTTAATAAGAAAGACTTGTCATAGTTTATCTTTTCAAAAATCCCTTCGGAAATAATTAAATCCCCATGCATGAATATGATATTATCTAATAAAGAATTGTTGACCCCAAGTCTAAGACTTTCTCCATTATTAGTTATATCATAAGATGTATTCTCAACAATGCGTGCTTGCTTGCCAATCTTTTTTATTATACGACCACTATCAAATCCACAAACTATTGTAATTTGAGGATTGTGAAAACAATTATACATCACCTCTATTTGATTGTCAAGTATTGTTTTATTATTATACTTCAATAAGCATCTTGGCTCATAAGATCTAGTGCGAGATCCTACTCCAGCAGATAGGATCACTACCTGTACTGGAGCAAGACTTTTTCCTTTAATTTTTCTGGTAAATCTACTCATATTACAAACAACGCTTCCGGAATATGTTGTACTACAGATCTTGCATAGAATTCAGCCAGTGCATTAAAATTATCAGTTTTGAATGGGGTGTTTGCCGAGACTGATTTTTTAAATGCAATTTCTTTTACTGGAATTTGATGATCTAGACCAATTTTCATAGAAGACAAATAGTTGTACTTATTATTTTCTATATAATCAGAATAGCAAGCTCCAACCATATCCCCTTCTAGGTATTCCATGCACTTTTCTATAAAACTTGACTTATATTCAGTTCCTGCTGTGAGAGTGAAGAATATATCTGTTGTACTATAGAGATAGCTCACACCATAATTCTTCAACTCTTGATCAAAAAGTTTATTTAATTTAATGCCAATTAAATTTAGCCCATGATCTTTTTTACTGATAATTGTGGCATCATTGGTATACTCTTCGTCATATCCACCTCCGCAGCACGATTTGAAAAATGCTTTTGATGTTTCCCATTGAGTGTCGGATGCAGAGTTGAAAACCAAACATAGATTGTCTGGTCTAATTGTGCTTTCCAATACACTCACTACGGACTGCACAATATTTTTTTGATTATTTGAAACTGTTAAAATAACTGATTTTATCATGATAATGCACTCCAATCAAAGATCATAGACTCTTGTTGCTCTTGCACCTTTTCAAAAAAGGTTTTTAACTCTATAGTGTCATCTTCTAATACTTTTGGCTTGCTACCTTTTAAATATTTATAAATAAAGTTAAAAAAGCAAGTATTGTTTAGCGAATCAGTATCACTATCTTTGATAAGACATGCAACTTGGGAATCTTGTATGATGAACTTTTGAAGCAGATCTTTTACAGATGGATTAAAATATTGACCAACTATGTTAACGTAAGTCCAGCCATTAGCTAAGCTCTTTGTAAACTTGTCAATACATTCAGTGTCTAAAATATTATCATAGTTTGTAATGATGTTAAATTTAACATTTGGAATATTTGTATTAATAAAGTCAATTATCTGTTTTGATAATTCTTCAGCGCCATTACTAATTCCAATCCAGATTGGATTTTTAGATTTGATTGCAAGCAAATTACTTAATAGACTTTCATATTCAATCTTATCTTTTAAGATAAAGATGTAGCCCAATTTTACATCGGGCTTATCATTTTTAGATAAACATACTCTACCAAGTTCAAAAAATTTGCCATCAGATTCTTCAATGCCCAAAGAGTCGGCTAGGTTAATTGCACATCCAATTTGCTTGTCGTTTTGAATAATTGCATTTGGACAATCTTCACATGAAAAAATACTCATGATACTCTTTGGATCTCCATTCTAAATTCAATATTGTTTGCTTGAGCCGAAACTAATTTAAAACCCGGAAAGCTCTTTAATAATTCAAGAACTAAAGAATTAGTTAGCAGCGATTTAAATCCACCCGCATTTGCCACAGCTTGATTGAGAGACACTATATCTGAATTTTTCCTGTACACATAGCAAAGCAAGTCAAAATCTATATCAACAATTGAAATAGTTCCTCCTAGTCGTGTTTTCTTTGCTACTAATTGCATTGCTCCAACTAGTTCATTTAGTTGAAATTTCCTGAGAATATTATCTAATACAATAGAGGTGCATTCCGAGTCTTCCGCAACAAAGTTTAAGATCTGAATTTCTGTAATCTTTTTGTATGATTCATCATTGATATCTTTATCGCCAATATAAATTTTCATATTAAATTAAATCCTTAATTAATTCACAATTGCTATAGTTAAATTTACGAACGCTATCAGTACAATTTTTAGAAATCTGTGCATACGATTCTTTGTCTTGCAAAAAGGTGTTATACAGTAATCTCATTTTGTCCTGCAAGTCCAAGACATCAATTTCAAGCCACCTATCTTCGCAAGTATAGATATCTGGTATTGCATCTACTGCACCAAAACAAGAAGTTTCATGCGACTCAACTTCAAGTCCAGAGAAATTAGGTAAAGCATATTCACCAATTCCAATGCCAGAGGTATATATAGGAGTGATGCCGAGAGCCATCGCTTCCATCGCTGGATAGCACCAAGCCTCTCCTCTACTTGGCATTACAAAAGCATGACATTGTTTTGCAATTGAAAGCATTGCTTCTTCTTGTATATAGTCGCATACAATAATTTCTTTCTTGTATAGCGACTGCTTCTTAATTTTTGCCCTTACTTCATTGCAATAATTTTGAACTTCTGGAAATGGTCTTCCGTAAGTTTTGATATACAGATTAACGGGTTCTATATAATCAAATTCTGTATGAAATGCCCTTAGCAGTGCTTCAATATTTTTTCTATGACAAAAATCACCAATAAACATAAAGTTAAAGGTGTTTGCCAGTTCTGATATTGAGGCGCTATTAGGAGTATTCCTTACTTTTTCAAAATTAAATGTGTGTGGAAAAATTCTTGATTCAATATTATGAAATTTTAGACATCGCTGAGTTCCTTTATCGGGAACTAAAATCTCATCCATCATCTTAATATTTTTCAGCCAAGGAACATTTGTAAAATGAGTATTTTCCAATACTACAAAACCAATATTCTTGACACCCCCATAATACTTGTAATCTACAGGAAGAACATGCTGAATTATAACATCATATGAGTCTGATGCCTTTTCTAGCAGTCCTGTGATCTCAGGCTCTAGAGTATTACTTAATGTGTTGTACTTATTCTCAGAGCAATAAACGTCATATCCCGCATGATGCAAGGCTAAGGCATTATAGGTGGACGCTTTCGCCCACCCTGTGCCATCGGTAAAATTACCAATATACTTTATTTTCATTTAACACCCAATCTTTCAATTCTCAATTGTTCCCATTGATTAAAGTTATGCGCGATTTGTTGACACATTTGATATGCTTTATTAAAATCAAAATCTTCAGCCCTTCTCTCCATGTCTGGATGGGCAAAGTCATTATAATAATATCCCGGAATCATAGATGTCATTGAAATTCTATGAGAAAGATCTCTTACTATTCTCTTCCACATGCTCTTATTTAATAAATCCACTCTTCCTAAAACATTGATAAACAGCCAGTTGGCCTGTTCGACCGCTGGCATATTCAATAGGTCGTTTGGAATCTGTGTTGCAGGATTAAAAATACGACTTGGCGAATACCATGTTTGCTTAGGATCTTTAGTTGGGGTACTTAAGAAGTACTTTAACCACTTGGCAGCAGTGTAGTCCCAATTATAAATCTTCTTAGCATTTTCATGGCATTTAGTTGCTGCATATTTTCTTTTAGTAGAATCATAAGCTAGAGTTTTAATTATGTCTGCTAATCCTTGATTGTCTGGGACTGCTCTATTACATCCTGTTTCTAACTCTTTGTAGAAACCGACAGGCTTGACACCAATCCCCTTGATATTATCAATCAGCGATTCCATTGCAGAGTAATGAACAGATATCACTGGTGATCCTGCGTATGCAGCTTCTAGTTGAGGCATTCCCCAGCCTTCACTATTTGCCCATTGAATATAAGCATCAAAAATATTGTATACTTTATTTAAGTCAGTATCATCCATTTTATTAGAGATACCAACTAATGTTGATGCAAACATTTGACAATCATTACAAAATGCTAACGCATCATTAAAGAACATCGGCTTAATCTTTCCGCACTTTTTACACTTGTATGTAAATAGTACCCTGTTAGAAAGTCCATTGTCCTTAATGAGATCTGGAATGTCCCATCCAACATCAGGATACCCAGTATGGCAATATAAATATACATTGTTCATGCTAGGATTCTGATCTAAAAATAACTTAAAAGCTTTAAAAAGATCAGGATATAATTTTCTTCTTTGGTTTCTCATCACAGTACCAAAGATAATTGCGTCTTGATCAACACCCATTTCTTCTCTAAACTTTACTTTATCTTGTATAGGATAAAATGTATCGCTAGCACAAGGCGAAGCAACATCTACAAAGTTTAAATTCTTAGCTTGCTTCTTCATGGTATCTCTACCAAATTCAGAATAAGCAAATAATCCATCTGCATCAGAATACGTATCCATCCATGTTTGATTCTGAGGTTCTGCATCAACTGTTGGCATAATCGCCCAATTAAAGAAATTTCTAAAAGGAGATCTTTCTTCAAATTCTAACATCCACCAGTCGCGAATATCCATTACAAAATCTGGCTGAAAATCAATTAGCACATTATTAAATGCAAACTCACCAAATTTATTTGACATTGATGAGTTATAAATATTAGTTGCTTCTTGGTCGCTTGGAGAGGGAGTATTCGGATAGAATCTCCAAGTTAGTGACTTTATCTCTTCAGATTCAGATGTTGCATAGCATCCAAGCTCAGCCACTTCAAGTTCTGGATGTTTTGACAATCTGCTCAATACTTCTTTGGTATATACTGAATATCCAGTTGGATGAAAGGACGCTTCAGTTACAAATAAAACTTTTTTTCTTGACATATTTTATTCCATCTCATAGTCTTGTTTAATTGAATTACATCCCGATGATTTAAACGTCTTAACTCTAAAAATAATTTTCTGGCGTTTTTGATCATTTGACATCCACTTATGTTGGCGAGCTTCTGCTTCAATAATAAGTAGATCGCCTTTCTTGAAATGTTTTGCAATAGTAGTGGCTCCACTATCCCATGCTTCAAAATCAAGAAAATCTATTCTTCTATGTTTTTCCCCACTCTTATCTTTGCGATAGTCCTCAACTGCAAGAGAAAAATTCACAACATGCGTACCATTGATTTCCCTGAGATCGGGATCATTGGCTAACTTACCTACAAAACAGCAAATATTCATAACCTCAAAACTCCTAAATTTGTAACATGTTTTTAACAACTAGAGATTTGTCCTTTTTCTCTTGGACTTCTCCATATAATAATACCGTGTTGCCTATAAAAAGCAACTTTTTAAACCTTTCAAATTCATCACAAAACAAAGTAATTGAATCTAATTGACCAGTATTATCTTCTCCGCATACAAACCCCATCGCCCTTCCTATGTTTTGCCCTTTTTTAAGGGTATACTCCTTCACTTCATTAATTCTTATCGCCAAGCAAGCATCTTTCATTGATGTAACTTCACCTTTTGCTATCTCTGCACAGGTAATATTTACATCATCTGATGACATATCTACCTTAGAACAAGTTAAGGCACAACCCATTAACTTTTGTTCCACATCAGCAATCCAAGTGTAGTCGTCTTCTATAGAATATGGTGGATTATCTAATGCTTGATATAGATCAATAACAGCAGTAATGCGCTTGGAGTTGATTTTATCATTCTCATTAATCATGACTTTGAATAGATCTTTAAAAGTGACATTCTTTAAAGTCTTCCATCTTTCTAGAATCCATCCCTGCTCTTTAGCAGTTAGCTTATTCCAAATATCGTATTCAAAAAGCATTCCATTTCTAGTAAGTTTATTATTTCTACCAGTGAAAGCTCCTACGCTCACTAATGATGCGAAGGCATTTTTCTTTACGTGATGACCAATTAGAAAGAGGCAGTCAAGCCAGTTAAAATCTTTCAGCATTTTATCTGAAGAAATGATAGCGTCCTTAAGGATTTTCTCAATCTTATCCTGTTCTCCCTCACCTACGCTTTTAACATTGCTATATCCAAAATATATAATATTCTTTGGCTCATCGCGAGTGAATGTTCTATATAAAAAATCTAATCTAGGAGGCAATACGTCAATGTTTGACAGTTTTGCATCCATGATTAGTTCTTTTAATTCTCTTTGTTTGTCTGGTTTATTATGGGCATGATTAAGATATGCCTCGTAAAACTTTAAAGGTAGATGAGTTTTACAGTAAGCAGATCGAAAAGAGTTGATAGCATAAGCAACTGCGTGACTCTTGTTGAATGAGTATCTTGCAGACGCTTGAATCCAGTCAAATATTTGTGCGGCAGATGTATCACTCACTATCTTCTGATTCTTACACCCATTAATAAATTTTTCTCGGACTTCTTTCATAAGTGCGGAATCTTTTTTACCCATAGCTTTACGTAATGAATCGGCTTCTTCAGGCGTAAATCCACCCAAAGCTGTAGCAATTTTCATGGCTTGCTCTTGATATACAATAATACCATATGTATTTGATAATAATGGCTCAAGAGCATTATCTACATACCTCACTTCGTCTATCTTCCACTTACGATCAACATAGTGCTTTGTCATAGATTTACCATCTAACATAGCTTCTAATGTTCCGGGACGAATGATAGAGATCAAGTCTGCCAATTCTTCAATATTTCGCGGCTTAACTCGCTTTGCCCAACTAGAACCTAATTTAGATTCTAGCTGGAATACGCCTTTAGTCTTACCATCGCTAATCAAATCCCAAGTTGCTTCGTCTGTGTAATCATCAATATTAAAAACACCCATTAAACGTCCTTTCAACACAATCGTTGACTGATGTTATTTTCATAATGTAATATCCATTTGTACATTTGCAAACGATTTTTCAAATTTAGTATTGCTACTATGTCGTCTATGGTATTTTAAGAACCTGATGAAGATATTAGCAGTGTCAATAACGTCAGACAACGCATCGTGAGCATTTGCTTTTGATTCTTCTGAAAAGCCAAGATACTCTCGCATATAATTCATATTCAACTTTTGTACGGTCTCATGATCTTCAAACCACATAAACAGGTTATCCATCATATCAACCTTAAACACTTGGTTGAATAATTTCTGACGACCTGTCTTCTCTTCACAAGGCCCATATAGCTTACAATATCGCTGTACAATTGGCAAGTCATAATTATTAATATTATATCCAACCGGAATTGGAGCATAGTAAGGACTGCCTTTAGGATTATACTTATTTACAAAGTTAATGAATTGCTGCCATGCTACTTTAGGCCCAACGGCTTTTTCAAGTTCTTCGCGGGTTTTGCGAGTGACTTCAAGAGCTTTCGCTTCAACCGGATCAAAGCCAGCGGCGATAGCCTTCTCGTCGTCAAATTCTGGCCTTACTTCGATGTTGAAGGTTCCGCCGGGCTGAAGAGTCAACTTCTTCCCGTGGACCACTACAGCGGCAATCTGCGTCAATTGACAACCATAAGGGTTGATACCAGTGGTCTCAAAATCAAAAACAATATAGTCGCGATATGTGTTCAATGCCATTATTTTCTCAATTCTATAAATTTATCAATTGCTTCATTTAGATCGTAAAATATTTGTGAGTATGAATTGCTATGGACTTGATAGATGCCATTCTTTTTTCCGCGATACCAAGGAACATGATTCCTAAGATCACAAAGCGAAACATCTTTATAGTCAATATCATTACCATCTCTGATAACTGTTGCATAGTCTAAAAATCTATTATTCATGTGTAATTTCCATAATTTTATCCAATAGGTTAACGCCAAGGACATCAAACTTTGTTAGTCCTACTTTATCTAAGTCATGCATTTCAAATCCCACAATTGGATTTCCATCCTTATCCTTAATTAATGGAGCATCGTTAATAAGATCATCGTTAGAAATGATGACTCCAGCAGGGTGTTTGCCTTGACTTTTAAAAGTTCCTTCTATTCTTATAGCAAGATCAAACATATCTGACAACTCACCAGTTAAATTTCCCTCTTTATCTCGCTTGCACCACTTTTCTAATTTATCTGGTTTATTTTCAAGAGTCCAAAGAATAACAGACTTTATGTCCATCTCTTCAAGCTCGTCCGAAATGCTTGCCTCTTGTGGTAAACTTTCTGTAATCTCGTTTAGTTCTGAGAAAGACAGGTCGGCGTAAATACGAGCGACTTCTTTAATCACTGATCGCCCCTGAAGACGACCAAAAGTAATCATTTGAAACACTCTACTGTGACCATATTTATCTTTAAGATAATCAATAATTTGATCTCGATATTGTGATGGCACATCCATATCAATATCTGGCAGTGATATATTATCTTTACTAAAGCGTCCAGCATTTAGAAATCTAGAGAATAGAAGATCATATTTAATAGGGTCAATTTCAGTAATTGACAGTAAATATGACACTAAGCATCCTCCAGCCGAACCTCTTCCCGGTCCCGGCAACCATCCATTATTTCTTACGTGAGTAATAATATCTTGAACGATTAAAAAATACCCAGCAAGCCCAAAGCCATTAATAATAGATAATTCATATTTTATACGATCTGCATACTCATTACGCTTGTCACCTTTGAGATGTGATAATTTTGATCTCCATCCATTTCTACATAATTGAGTGATATACTCTTCTTCTGTTTGACCTTCGCAATCTACTTTAGGAAGTTTAGGTTTACAGAAAATAGTATAATCTTCAAGCTCAGAGATTAGTTGCTTAGTTCCAAAGTATTGTTTTTGATGAGGTATAATTCTATGCACAGGATGAAAGAAATAATGATCAGAATCAAAGAACTTTTTATATTCTCCCATGTCTATATCTTTAGCTCTTTTAAGTGTTGTCTTAAAACCAGAACATAATGATATCCTATGGAGAATAACATCCTTTTGTTCTGCATAATATACTTCCATCAAAGCAAGATCGCTATCTTTATAGAATTGCAAATCTTTATCTTGATAAAGTACATTCTCGCCAGATACTAATTTTATAAGAAATTTATATCCAGCTAATGATTTAGCAATGTAGTAACCATCATCAGCTTTCCAACCAATGATGGGGACTACGCCTTCTTTTTTCATACAGCTAAAGAACTCTACAACTCCACTCAATGAGTTATCAGCAAGCAAACAATGAGTGTAGCCAAGCTCTTTGCACTTTTTAGCTGCCTCATCTGGCTTGATGAAGCCTTTCAATAGTGAATAGTGAGTCGTAATAGCTGGTATTATCATTCAACTGCTCCGGGATCTTTATATGTTCCGATAACAAAACCCGGCCTAGAACATTCGGCAACGGTTTTTGTCATTCCAATAGTATGCAATTGTTCTTCAACGTGATGACACATAGTTTTATCTGTTCCGGGCCATGTTGTCTTGAAATAGTGGCAGAGTTTTTGGCATTTAAAATTATTTCGATCTTGTGATACTGGTTTAGGCTTTTGGTTTGCTTTGATCTCTTCGAACATTGATTTCAGAGTATTATTAAGGAAATACTCATCATCGTCTTTGTCAAAAGCGAGCGTAAACGGTCCACCATCTCTACAGAAAAAGATAGTCATTAATGTATATCTATACATAGGGTATAGTTTACCAATAGCATAGTGATATAGTAAAAGCTGAGTATCTTTCATCAGTTTATCATAGTCCTTGCGTTCTCCAGTGGCCCAATCGAGCCTCTGGCCAGTCTTCCAGTCGATTACTTCTATTGTACCATCTGGTAGCTCGGTGACAAGATCTATTGTTCCTTTTATCGCAAGATTTCCAGAAATTGGTCCATCTGGCCCATCAAAAGTAAATTTTGCCCAAGGCTCATTAATTGGAATATCAAAGTGAGGCTCAGTATCAATAATCTTACGATTACGTGGATCAAACTGTCCTTTGTTGTAGGGCAATGTATCCCAAACCATTTTATAGCAAAATTGATAATCTTTCTCGTTAAATTGATTATGCTTAGAATTAGATTTGTAAAATTCAAAACTTCTATCTAAGATTTTATTTACAAAGTCATCAGTAAATAATTCATCTTCTGAAAAATAAAAATCACCCAAGGGTTCCTGAGTGATTTTCATTTTAGATCTTTTATTAAATTGAGTCCTCTTTTTACATATTGCTAATGTTTCAAATACTGCGTGCGTTATTGTTCCCAAATCTGCTTTGAGATTGCTTGGAGATGGCCACCCCAAAACGTAATTCAAAAAATATGACATTTGACAATACTTATATTGACCTAATGAAGAACTCCGAAAGTATGTGGTGAGCAATTATTTTCTCCTATATTTAGTAATTATTTCGCAAAAATCTAAAAAATCTTTTTCTAAAATATCCATCTTCATTTTATTTATAGTTTTATGAATCCATTGTATATTTCCTTCGACGTATCCTTTACTGGAGTCTATTCTATCCAGAGATGCTGTCTGAACTGAAGTTCTATCTAGCCTTGAAGTGCAAAATGACAAGCTGATGCCAGACAATGCGCATTTATTATCTTGCTTAATTAATACACTCCAAGCATATTCAATAGATATTTCAAAACTTATTTTTCTTCTTTTTGCTCCAAAAATTAATGAGTTCCAATAATCAATTCTAATATCTTTGTATAGCATTTTACGTTTATTATTAGATACGATATATTTTTTAGTTTTTGTAGTTTTTCTTATAGGTATATTGAACTCATGCAATTTATCTAGAATACTAGATTTTCTTTTCATACCTAGCTCTTTTGCAATATCTATTGCTGACAAGTCTTCTATTATATATTTTTGATATAGCCAATCTTTGGTTATTTTATTAGTTATATTTTTTAAGCTATCTCTTGATAAGCCATATCTTTTAATAGCTTGAAATACAGAATTATCTGACTTTATGTCATATTTCTCAGCTATTTTTTTTGTGCTTAGTTTATTATCGATGTACTCTATTTCAAGCAATTCTTTAGTTAAAATATCTTTTGGATTCATGGCAGTCTCCTATGTTGTGTTATAGTACCTAAATACTAAATACTATACACAATACATAGGAACTTTTAATCATTTGATTGACATCGTGCTACTCTTTCTTATGGGTTTTTCTGGCGGAGGTATAATGACCTTGTTATCAAACCATCCCCAACTATCAATAAGTTGAACTAAATGCTGACACGATTCTTCAATTGACATATTTTGATTATCAATTATTGCATCAAATCCAGTATAGTTATCAAGAGCAAGTTCGCTATTATGATTATCTGTCCCTTTAACAGTTCGTGTTAAGCGGATTACTTTTCCGCCAGATTTTTGAACTGCTTCAATTTCATTTTCATATCTTGCATCGGATATAACTGCTAAATTTGATTGCTCTGCATTAATGTCTTTCATTAATCTATCTGTCCAAATGTCTGGATAGATTTCTCTACAGATATCACTTCCAAAATACTGCATAAATTCTCGACCAGTCATAAATCCAGATTTGCCTTTAACTTTGATTGGCATATTCTCCCATTTATATTGCGTAGGTTGATTCTTTTGCTCATCAGTGCCATATACCATTTCTTTTGGAATATCAAAAAGGCCAATAAGCATTTCTTTTAATGCGGTTGCAAATGCGTAATGCTTAACAAAAGGCCATACATTATCCATGGCCCAAACTACATATTCAATATCAAGTCTGGTAACATCAATTTTACCTTTCCCCTTAACAATCTTGCCGCTTTCTTCTCTCGTATTTGTTTCAATGACAAGATCACCCGTATCAGCAATTTCAAAAGATTCAATTAAGTTATACGACTTAAGTTGATATCCATGTATAAAGTTACAGAGTGTATTTTTACCAGCTTGTTTTTTACCAGAAAATGCTAAAATTTGACCCATTAAAAAAGCCCCTTAATTTGTGGTTTTAACTCTTCTTCAATTTCTGCAATCGACATATCTCCAACGTCTTTTTTAGATATTGCAGGATGGAAATAATTAAATCTTCGTCCGCCTCTTTCCATTATCCCCTGTGCCGCCTTTTGCCCCGCTTCATCGGTATCGGTTAGAATTACAACATTCATCACTCCTAATTTCTCAAGAGCTATCAATTGATCTTCACTTAAATCTGCACCAAATATACCAACTGCGTTCTTTATACCAGACTCATAAAGCCTCCACACATCTCCTTGTCCTTCGACAAGAATAATGCTGGAAGTCTTTTGTACATGAGGTTTTGCAATCCATATGCCATATAAATAGAAAGACTTTTTAAAGCCTTTACTGTTCATCCATTTATATTTTTTGTTGTTCTCGTCAAGTGTCCTTCCTACGCATCCAATATAATTATTGTCTTCGTCATAAACAGGAACGACTGCTCTATTGTGCATCTGTCTATTAGGATTATAACATTCTCCAACATCAAAGACAACGAGAGTCTCAGGCTGAAAACCTCTTTCAATGTAATATTTTGATGGTATTTCCAGAGAGGAGATTACCTGATCTCTCGATATATTTAATATTACTTTCTCAGGTTCACGGACTAAAACTTCCATGAGTTTATTATTATTATAAATACTCTCAGATATCTTTTCTTCTTTTATGTCTATCAATTTTTTATTTAAAAAAGATAGACAATAATTAATAGCAGAGTAAAAAGTTGCTTCTTTATTCTGTCTAATAGATAAAACACCCTTTACGAAACCTATAATATTTTTACCATGATCTCTTTCGCATCCATGAGTCCAGCATACCCAATTACCTTTTGAGCTAGTGCCATCAGTAAAGATGCACGCTCCTTCTGAATTATCGCCACCATGAACTGGACAAGCAAACGCAATCCTATTTTCAAACTCAGTATAATCAACTTTTAAAGAATCGAGAAGTCCGGGAATTTTATCCGATAGCTCTTCACATATCGAATAAACTTTCTCCCGACTGATCTTCCCGTTCTTCGAAAGGGGGTTGGTTGTCTTGATTGCCATTATTATTTGCTCCAGCTTTCAATTCATTCCTAGTATACCATTCTGATAATTTAGCAGTTGCACCATTCATTTTAATATTGATATAATCACCCTGTTCCAGTCCTGAACCGTGACGTGTTTTTATAGGAACCAGCTTACGATTACCATTCTGATCACCATCATCTGCTATCTCTTCATCGCTTTTTACTTGGAATTTTGCAACTGTAGTCGCAAGCCATTGCAAACGATCTGATTGAGCAATCTCTTCCTCTCTATTAAGCTGCACAAATGATAAGCATGGAATATCGTACTGAATACAAAAATCATTCATTTTAGTAATTTGAAAACCAAGAGCTTGATATTCTTGCATTGCTGCACCAAGTCCAGCAGAACTCATTAATTTGAAATAGTCATAGATAATTAAGCAGTCTTTAGTCTTGCCATTATCATCAACTCCTACGTATTGATGAATCCATTTTTTCATAATGTTAAGGATGTTGTCAAATGGCTGACCAGCAATTGATATATAGTGATATGGAATATCTTTTAAGAGTTTTGCTGATCGAATGACGCTTTCTTTAGACATAAAATTTGTAGCAAATTTACCTTTAGCAATATCATTAATCTTAATATTACTTAAGTTTGCAAGCATACGATTT
>Ga0209829_10000508_pt1 | contig 35376 bp, 26 predicted proteins | sample C_140205_EF_Meta_FD_187311 | JGI IMG/M metagenome (GOLD analysis project Ga0209829, IMG submission 187311) | Freshwater microbial communities from Lake Croche, Canada to study carbon cycling - C_140205_EF_MetaG (SPAdes) (version 2) | ecosystem: Environmental > Aquatic > Freshwater > Lake... | reverse complement strand
ACTGACACTCACGCAGACCAACGCCGGCTCAAACTTCCCACGCTAATCGGTGGGGAGTTTTAACTGTCGTCAGCGGGGAGGTCTGGCTGTCGTCGGGCGCAACTCGGCGACGTCGCGCCGCAATTGGAAAGTGCCGTCGGGACGGACCCAGCGACGGCGGGGCAAGGATCGCCGTGGCATGCGCGTGGCATGCCGAATCGCCCGGACGAACGCCTCCATAGATTGGAAACCATACTCCTTCGGCAGAGATGTCAGGGCTTCGGTTTCCAACCGGGCAAGACGAGCCTGCACCGCCTTGAGCGCTTTCAACTGAGCGGCAAGATTCATTGAGTAGGCCGGAGGTCGTGACTAGCCGCGAACCTTGCGGTAGGACGCCAAGAGATAATTCGTCACGAGCGAGGTATCTTTCGGCGTATTCTGAATATCATTCCACCGCCGCCGAAAGTCTTCAGCGAAGACCCATTCCCCAGTCGTCCAGGCACAGGCCCGTTCGATCTTGGTCAACTCGTGCTGAATCGCGGTGCGCCGTTCTTTTGTGGTCGGCCCCACGGTATGCGCGATCTCCTCCATCAAGTAACCCATCGAAAGAATTCCGCAGCCGTGAGTCAGTCGGGACTTCGTCGGCGCTAGCTTCCAAGCAACGTCGAAGATTTCGGCGACGGCCGACCAGTAGTCGAAGAGGAATTTCAACGTCTCTTTCTCCGCTTCCGGTTCTGGGTTAAGCGTCGCGATCTCGTAGAGAGCACCGTCGCGGAGACTGTTTTCAAGCATCCGGAGGACCGCAGAATATGAAATGACGCCTTTGGGGCACGTGGGCATTCGGATCCGGCCCTTGAAGGGCGAGTCGGCGTGAACGTTGAGAATGCCGGCAAGTCGCGCCGGTTCCCGTTTGCTCATCAAATGACGGGAGAGGACCCCATCGGTCGCCGGCAGCAGTTCAAAGATCAGGTCCTTGGGAAGCGGCTTGGCCGAATTCACCCGGACAAAATGTTCACGCTGCTCCGTTTCGCTCTCTGCTACGAAACCCACGACGCAAACAGGGAATGTGCTGATTTCCGCCTCGCGGATGGCCGCGGTGCGCTGCTGGCCATCGACGATCCAACCCGGTTTGTCTTCGGCAGGATTCTCCGGCGTTGGTATTTTCAAAATACCCACCCGTCCAGGTCCCGAGGTTGAGGGAGTCTCGATCGGTGAGAACTTCACCGAATTGTTGAACGCGACCACGATCGCATTTGGGATCATCGGGCTTTCCGCCTCTTCGAGGTAATTGCGGATTTCCTTGATGTGCTTGAGCACCTCAGGGCGTTGGTAGCCGAATAACGCGGTGTTTTCATCCCGGCCGAGACGCGCCACTGCGGCAAAATCCGTGATATGTTTGCCTTCGACGGCGAAACAAAAAAGCCGGTGCTTCGTTTTTTTGCCTTGGTGATACTCGACGGCGGGGACTTCGATTACGCGCATAAAGAGGGGGTGGGTTGGCTTGGACCGCTGTCAGTGGCCAGCAAGCGCCGAAAAAAAGTGTCCAGGTTGTGAAACCCGCGACGCCGGTTGCGCTCCGCTCCGCGGAAGATGATCACTTCGTGACCGATTTTCTTGCAGATACTGCAAGGGCAAGTCTCCCAAGGGCGAACTGTCAGCGTGTGCCGATACTGCTCCGTCCTCGCCGCAACTTTCGCGGGGGCACCGTCAAGGGTCTCGTCGTAGAGGACGGTGTAGTCCATCAATTGTTGGAGGGTTGCCTCCAATGATGCATTACAGTCGGCGTATTCGCGCAGCGCGACCAGCGATGCGCGCTCAAGCTTGATGGCTGTCGCCTGGCTTATTTCGCCAGCGAGAATGCGGGCTTTGAGTTTCGCGTTGGCGTCGACCTGAGGGATGCGCAGCGCTATAAAATTGCCCGTCTCGGTCTGGTAGTTGTCTTTTTCGCTTTTGAAGGCCTGCAGTAACGGGGCCGTGCTGTCGAAGCTCGCCGCTCCGTATCGGGCGAAATCGAAAATCCGTTCCAGTCGCGTAATGCCTAAGAGATGGAACTTCGTGCCGGCTTGACGGACGGTCGCAACCCCCTCCAACACTTGCATCACATCCGGTGTTTTGAGCGGCACCAATCCACCGATTGCAATATAGGTGTATCCCATCTTCTGCAGTTGGCGCACCGAATCGGTATAGGATGCGGGACTCCATCCTTGCGCCACGCCCATCGGCGAAAACTGGCAACCGGCGCTTTGCTTAATAAATTCCGCAGCTAGGGAAAGCGTTAGTTCGCGGCGGCGATATGCCTCGGCCGCGGCGGGATCGGACTTCGCAGCGGTATCGTCCCATTCTGGCCGGAAGGCCAGAATGACGTGATCGACTGAAATCCCATATGTGAACGCAGCCTGTTCGTAGAACTCCACGACTTCAGTCACCGTGTAAGGGGGTTCTGGTTCCTCGCGGTAGGAGAATGCGCCGCAGTCTCCGATTACTTTCATATCCTTGGTCCCTATGCTTTCATCGAGACGGAGAAATTTGTGCACACCGAGTCGCAACAGTCGTTGTTGTTGCGCGAGCGTGTAGCGCGATTTGACGATGCCCTTCGAAACGAGCATGCCATCGTATGGTGGACGGTCAAACAACTCGTGCGCGTAGGCATCCGTGCGCTGGCGCATCCGGTCGTTCGCTCTCTCCTCGCGCACGAAGTCGAAGGCGGGATCAACCAGATCCTGGGCGTCGGGTAGATAGAATTTCATGCGCATCGAGCGAGACTGGAGTCAGCGCAGGGCAGCCCGTTGTTCGACGTAGGTGCGCAAGAGGAAGTTCGTCAGTGCCCGCACGTGGCGGGTGACATTTTCCACTTCGTTCCACTCGAGGTTGAGTGTGTCCCATCTTCCGGCCGTCCAGTGGCACACCGGCTTAATTAATTCCAGTTCTTCTACTACCGCCCCTACCGGGTTTCCCACGTCCAGCGTGATGTGCGGCATGATGCGATCCATCAAACGCGACATCGCGGATAGCCCGGCGCTGTGCATCAGTCGGCTTTCCGTAGGCGGTTTGTCCCACGCTTCCGGAAACACGCGTTTCACCGCCGCCCAAAACGTGACAATCGTCGCCCAAATCCGATCCTTGTCGTTTTCGTTCGATGCGAGGTTGCGGTAGATAAATAGGCACCCGGCCGGTTGACCCAAGCTTTCGCGCAGCGCCCGGATCAACGGCCCATCGGAAATAACTGCGCGGTCCCGTGCCTCGCCGGCAGTGGACGCCCGCTTAATCAAACCTCGAAACGGCGAGTCCTTTTCCTGATTTAGCGCATTTACCAACGCCGAAGGCAGGCGACTAGCCGACGTATTGAGCGAGATAGGCGCAGAGACCTCGGGCAACAACTCTGTCACCAGTCCCTTCGGCAACGGCTTTGAATTATTAATCCGCAGGAATTGCTCACGTTGAACTTCGACATCGTCGGTGATGAACGCGCAGACGGGAATCGGTAGGTTCTTTCGCTTGCTTTTCGACACCGCGAGCGCGCGCTGCTGGCCATCGACGATCCAACCAGGCTTCGACTGGCCCGGTTCTGTCGGGAGGAGAATTGTCAAATCTCCCGAGGTGGAGAGGCCGTCGCCAACATTCGGTCCGCGACTGCTGGTGAACCTAACCTTCGATGAGAACGCGACAATGACCGCGTGCGGAAAGATCACGTTTGCGCCGTCTAGATAGTCGACGATATCTTTCACGTGTCGCTTCACCTCGGGGCGCTGATACCCGATGAGTTTTCCGGCCTCGTCCCGCGAGATCCGCGAAATGTCCGCGGCCAACAGCAGATCTTCGCCCGAGAGCGCGAATAGATAGATGGCCGTTTCCTTCGTCTGGGTAAGTCGGAGCGCGCGCCGCGTCATCACGGTTCGGCCGTGAATAGTGTGTTTTTTCGCGCGCGAGGGGCGTTTGCGTAGGGGTGTTGCCATGGGAATCAAAGGGTCGCCTTAGCTGCGGCATGAAGTTTCCGGAAACGCGTGTATTCGCAGGCGTATCCGCTCGCGCGGTAGGCGTGCAACAGCATGGTATGGGCGGCGGTCGCTCTTTTCAGCAATGCGCCCCGGATGTATTTCAAAACTTCGGTATCGGTTTGCGCGACGCGCACCGGCACAGGTTTCGTCTTCGCGTGCAACGGGGCCAGCGTATCAGCCACCAGTCCGCGGTCAGTCACCTTTCCCTTCAGTTTCTCGGCGAGAAACAGTGCGGCGCGCGCGAGCACCGTGCCGCGGGTGCCGCCCAAGGCACCGTAGAGGTCGCCAGCAATATCCACCGTCCCGGGAATCCGCCGGCTGAAAAACGAATACGGAGTCGAGAGCACCACTGTCCGTTTCTGGCACTCCTCATCTTTCATAATGGCGTTCACGTCTTCGAGGACGGAATCCAAATAGTCCATCGGCAGAGCAATTACATGGGCGGCGCCGGGGTGACGCTTCACCGTCGCTCCCAAACTACGTGGGCCGTGCCAGTCGTCGTGCCATTGGCAGAGTAGTTTCCACCACGCCCGGTTGCGCTCTACCGCGTCGCGAGCAACTCCGATGGAATTTCTGCCGCCAGGCGCAAAGGTCGCGTTGTATCCGGGAACCCGGTCGTCGGGACACAGCAGGCCGAGGCCGGCGGAGACGATCCGAATTTGCACTCCACTCTCGCGCAGTGCCGGTTCATTCGCCCGGAGGTCGCGCCAGATGCCGCCGCCGTAGAGATCGATTGCTCGGACGCGCTTCGCGTCATCGATTTCATTCACCGCCTTTTGCCACTGGAGCATCGCCGGTTCCAGTTCATCTGCGTCGCGCGCTTGCGCGATCCTACCAAGCGCAAGCTGTGCGCCAACGTCAGCCCGTTTTGTATGTGAGCATGAGAGATACACGAAAACTGCGGGTGTTTGCATGAGCGACACCCCGCAGTTTTCCGGCCCAGTCTGGACAAATCAACTCCAATTGCGCATGAGTTACGGCACGTCGGTTACGAGGAATTCGGGGGACAGATAGCCCAGTAGCGTCGAACGGTTCGAACGGAACTCCGGGTGATCGTGAGGAAAATAATTTGTATTCTGCATCTGTAGATGGAGTCCACTTCGAGTGTAGTTGGTCGAACCAGTGAGAAGCCCCAAGTCGGTCACCACCCCTTTTGCGTGCAGGTTGGGGCATAAATAAATCCGTGCGCCGGCAATCAAGAGACCGCGGAGCACCGACCGCTCGCGCGCAAATTTTTCCGGTTCCTTTCGTAGGCCGCTCACCGCTTCTCCATACTTCAAGACGCCGACGCTGACGTCACAACCCAACGTGCAGAGTCGCTCCAAGCACTGCGCGAAACCTAACTGCGCCGTTTCACTGCCGCCGCCCAACGCTCCGTGTCGGTTACTCGGGTAAAGAGTTAATTCCACGTCGGACAGCCATGGTGAGATAACCGCCACCGTCGGGTTCCCGCCCGCTCGCATTTGGGCGTCTTCAACCGCCAGCGCGAGCAGATCCACCAGAATCTGAGGTTCCATCGCGGTAACGTTCGGCATCGCGACAATCAAAACTGCATCTGCACCCGCACGCGGGGAGCGATCGCCATCACCGGTGCTAAGTCAGGGCGCAATGTCACCACCCCGCTGTCTTTGGTAACTTGAAATTCTACCGGCACGACCGTCACCTCACCTCCCGCAACCGGCCGGAGGTGGAGGGAGCAAGTCGTTGTCAGCGCCGCTTGCCCCAAGGCGCTGGCCGCGACTCTGGCGCTTGTATTCCAATCGCAGGTGCAACCCACACCCGTCGCCGGATAACAGGCCCGCGCGACGGAGTCACCTCGAGTAGCCTTGGCCACGACAACCTCGCCAAAGAAGGCATCGAGGAGAACTTTGTTTACGGATTCGCGGGCGCGTAAGCTGCCGTGCAGGTTCGTCTCCGGCGAAAGTAAACAGCCGACGCAACCCGCGAGGCAGAACCCGACCGCCGACTCCAGAGCCTGGAAGCCCGGAAACAACACGGTTGTCAGACCACGCGCGCCGTAGACCGGATAATTGGCACTCACGTGGGCCAGAAACTCCGGACACTCCCGAAACGCGGCCAACTGATCGAACGACGAAAGGCCCATGCCGGTCCTGATAAAATCGAACAGCGCGCCGGCGCGGAACCGTTCACCGTCGCGTTCTGCCGCCAACTTGGCCCACGGCGCGGCGTTGCCCGCGTGAGCGTGGTAGGCCAGGTGCGCCGCCTGACTGCTTTGACATTCCTGTAAACGCTCTTGAAAGCACTGCGCAAAATCGACGCTTGGCAAAGGATCCACCACGTGACCAAGTTGACGCAACTTCTCATGCAACATCCGTTCGCCTGAGGGAATCACGAGATTATTGCGCACCAATTCGATGGAACCATTGCCGAAAGCCTCGGTGTCGAAGAGGTAGATTTTGGCGGTGCCGTTCGCGTGTGAATAAAAATAAGCGAGATCTTCCTGCTCCGCACCGGTTTGGCGCAATGCGGCGGCATGCAGTGACAATCCGAGCGAGTTCAGAAGGATATCGGTGCCTACTTTGCGGAAGTAGTCGTCATTGAACGGTGTCGTTGCGGCCGCGGCGGCGGAAAAATGTGGCCACGCCTGACTGAGCGAAGTCGCGTGCTGCGCCACGTTCGGTGGATTTCGCATCGCCGCGATTTGTCCGCACAGTCGGTTGAAAGTTGGTTCTGCGATTGCGGTGGGGCCGCCCGGCGCCAAGCAGGTTGCAACATCTACAACCGTAAACAGGGGGGCAGTTCCCGGCAATTGGCCACCAACCGCCGATGGATGCCAGCCCTCGAGTAAATGAAAAATGAGGCAGGTCCGCAGATTGCGGACCGTGAATATCGACGGTGGCGCCTCGCCAATCCAAGGCATGTTCGGGTCAATTGGCAGACGTCCATGCTCTTCGAGGTAACGGCCGACGACCTGCCACAACAGAGTCTGATATACCACCGAAGTCGTGTTTTGCAGAACGATATTCAGCAACCCCGCTACGTCACTGGCGGCATCAGTGCGCATGGTGAAGATGAGTCCTGGGGCGTTGTATTGATGCCCTAACGCCACCGATGCGCGCGGCGCACCATGCAAAGCCGGCGCTTGGTAAATGAGGCGCGAAGCAAGTATGTTTCGGGACATGAATTCCCGATCCAATCCCCACACAAAATCCGTCACTGACAATTGCTCGTCGAAGGCGATCTGATCGAAGCAGGACAGCACGGGCGGTAATGGGATTGCGGGGACCGCACTGCCAGGAGCGACGAACTGACGGAGCAATTGTTCGAACCGGAGAGGAAATGGTGCCGGTGCCGAAGGCTGTAATCTATACCAGCGCCGCGAATAGCACCGCGGCGGAGCCATCATCGACTCGAAATGCCCAGGGGTCCCCGCCACCGGGCGGGGTCGGCTGTCATTATCCGCCAACATCCCATAGTTGTTGGCGTCTACCATCACTAAGGGATTGCTGCTGGCGGGAGCCAGTTTCAGTTGACGGGGCGTGTAGACCCTAAGCATTCCACCCACACCAAAGAAATCAGGCGGCAACTCCGGACCTGATATTGGGAGGCCGCAAGCTACTGTTTCGAAGAAATCAGGATTGGCGACGGCAAGCATTACCGCTTCAAAACCCGGCGCTTGAAGAAGAGTTGATCCCGCGGCGTGACCGCTCGACACGACCACTTTAGTGGGTTCGCTCCCGTAGCGATAGCTCACTGTGCCTGGTGCGAGCAGGCCGATGACCGTTGAAACGGACTCGTAGGCGGTGTCACCACCGGGCATCAGGACAGCGACTGTTTCCGTGCCGATGGCTTCAAAAAAGTTCGGTGTCCAGACATACGGATGATTTCCTACTATTCCTTGGAGGGGTATTCCGCGTCGAAAAATCGGTTGAGTGAAGAGATTGTTGAGGTAACTGCGACGGAGCGGGGCGGACTCGTCTGGTTTGTCGCCCAAATTCTCCAAAAGCGCCCGTTGACGTGGCAACGCTGTGAGATGCGCCGCTAACGCCGTGTCCCCACTCATGGCGCAAATCTCGGCGAGCGTGACCTGACCCGTCACGATACTCTGGAGGAAATTCGGGCCGAACTCGTGCCAGAATACATCCACGGCACCTGCACGTTGCGACAACGGTGCTGTGTTCGGAGTCAAAGCCACGCGCACTGCGGGGTTCTCGATTTCGTCGGGTTTTGCACCCAATTGTCCGAGGTATTCCCGGAGGTTCTGGAGATTTTCGGCCTGATGTGGGTGCTGACCAAAGAGATAGTCCCAGCACGCCTTCACCTTTCGGTGCCAAATCGAAAACCCTCCCAACGCGCGATCGTTAATGAGCCAAATGCGCACGCCATCATCGCGCAACTGTCGTCCACCGGTTTCATCTCCTTGCAGACACAAAAAATCCACTATCGACATGAACAGATGATGGCGGGCGACGATGCGATTATCCTCGTGCAGGGGGAGTGCCTGCAAGTAGTCGGGATCGAGTGCAATCTGAGGGTTGCGGAAATAATACAAGTCGCGAGTGTTCGCGGTAACGAGATGCACGAGGACGCTGTCTGCGCCCAACTCACGGCCGACCCGACCAACTTTCTGCTGTAAGCTCGCAGGGTCCCGCATTGCCCGATACGTGATGCCATCCATTACCTTGCTCAAATCCACGCCAACCTCGAGACGCGGCGAACCGATTATGAACGCAGCATTTTCGCGACCGTTGTCGGAAAAGTCCCGGTCTCGGAAAATATTTTGGATACTCTCCTGGAAAATATCATTGATCGTCGCGAGGTCGAACAGGCTGCGGCCCGATTGTGATGTGTAAGCCTGCAATCGAAGACTGTTGACGAAATGGCCCAAATTGTCGGCACGGGCACGCAGTCGTTTTACTCCGTTCAAGGGTGCCGCGCTGGTCGGAGGATGCACCGCATTGCTACCGGCGTGGTCCATCGACCACCACCAGCACAATCCGGTTTGGAAAAACGCACAGCCTTCCAGGTTGGAAACCGTAGCCGCCTGCCGCGCTTGGTGAAAGGGCGCCATCCATGATTCGCGCGCGGTGTTATCACCGACGCCAAGCCGTTCAAGGTAGGAACCCGGTTGCGGGGTGGCACTCCACAAATTCTCCACCTCGCGGCGTCCCGCATCGTTCAGCGTCGCGGGCACCCGCGCTGTTGAACACCTCACCCCCTTTTTGCATTGGCGACACATCTGCCCGTAGGAAGCCCTCACCACATCCTGCCAATTTTTGCGTTGAGCAGCAAAGGACGATTGATGCGGCAACCTCCAGAGCGGTTCCTGAAAACGCACGAAATAGGGATAGCTTCCTTGCGGATTCAACTGCACCCCCAAGCCACGCTTCGTTCGCTCGTTATCGGCCACCAAATCGCTCCAACGCCCAACGCCATCCAGCGAGTCGCAAAATCCAACGGTCTTATGAATATCTCCCGGGGCCCGCGGTTCGATATTTACTACACCCGGCCCTAACACGGGATTCGGTAGGGCACTCAGCGCGAGGCTCGGTCGCACTGTGCCCGGTGGCGCGACAGCTTGATAGTATTCGCGGAATAATCCGTCCCTGCGATTGTGCACGAGGCATGCCGTCGCATTGACTAGCGCTGACATCGTGCTGATTTCTGGTTTCTGCCGAAGAAACAAATGGTGAACCCACCCCACCGGCTCCATCGCGCTGATTTCAATGTGGAGCACCTTGCGCTCGGTAGTCCGAAGTAACCGCGCTGTGTGACGTGAGGGCTCGGCGATCGTTGCGCTTGCTCCAACGAAATAAGCGTCGAGCAATTTTGCGCGACGACGCAGCAAATCGGCAAACGGTGCCTGAGGGTATCTAATCCGGAGCTTGTGCAATGCACGCATCAGGCTCAGTCGCTCCAAAATCATCCGAGCGTGCGAACCATAGATTCCGCGCAAGAGGTGGATCTCATCGCCCACGATCAGATCAAGCTGTCCAACCAATCCCTTGAAGGCTTCGGGGTGCTGGAGTCGATTCGCTAGCGTATCGAGATTCGAAACCAAGATAAGGTTGTTCTCTATAGAATACTTGGTGCGGATGGCATCAAAGAGACTGCCGTCGGGCGTCGGCATTTGCCGCTTAATCTGGCTACCAGCATCCAACACCGGCGGACGAAACTCTACGCCGAGTAACTGTCCCACGCGGTCGATCAATCGCCCTAGTTCTTGAAACTGATTTGCCGCCAATACCACTCTGGGATAAAGCAGCAGCACTCGAATTCCTCGCGTCGCGCCAGTAAGTAGGCAATACGCGCAATGGATCAGGGCGCCGATTTGAAACGCGTATGATTTTCCGGAACCCACTCCGGCGGTGATCACGTGCGCATCATAACGGTCGCGGTAGGCAGTGCTGTAGAGACCACAGAGCGTCGCCAGCACCGAATTGGTTTGAAACCCAGCCAACGTTGTAATCCCGCCCGCTGCCATCGCTTCGAGGACCGCATCAGAAGCTCGCGCGAGCTTAACCCGATCGATCCCACCGTCCAAGCGATGGCTGGTAGAATGGCCGTCCATCGCCACGAGCAACTCACCGGCGAGGATTTGGTGGTGCCAATCGGTGCGGACATCAACTACGAGCAACTCACGTTTCGGACGACGTTGATCGCGCCGCTCGTATCTCAACAAGCCCGTTCCTCGCGCCATTTGAAACCGCTGGTGGTTGAAATTGAGCAACCGGGCCAACTCCGCCGTGCGGGACCGATAGCGCATCTCCATGCGAGGCTCATACAATGCGACGATCGCGTGACCCGTGACGTTGTCCGGATCCAATCCGCGCACGTCGTTCTGTTCGAGCGCCAGTCGACCATCCTCCGCCCCGTGGCGATCCAATCCACTCAAACGGACTTCCGCAAAAATCGGATTCTCGGCGCCGTCGGCGGGCAGTTGTAGCAAACGCCGCGCCGACCATAGTTGGTCCAAGATCGTCCGCACCCAAGTGGCATTTTTTCGTTGTGCATGCCCGGCAGGCAGTCGAGCAGCGATCTGCACTGGCGTAGCCCAACTGTCAAAGTTCGATGCGGCGAATTGCTGCTCCTCGATCTGATAGAGTGCGTTCAAGACCTCCGCTTGTTCGACAGGCAAGTTCATCGTTTGAAGATCTGAGTTCGGTTGGACGCCACGACGTTAAATTTAGTGGCATGGCCGTGAAGGCGTAGCCAGCGCATCACTTTGGCGTCCTCCAATATGTCAGCCAGAATAACCCCCTTTTCGGTCCGAGCTTGGTCCAAAAAGGCGAGCACTTCCCGCTCCAGTCCCGTCTCCACGAGTTTCCGCAGGAGGCCTTCAAATTCTTCGCGCTGGGCAAGGCCCTGTTTTATCTCCGAGATTTTCTCGGGTAAAGTCGTGCTGATCCTTTGTAAGGTTTCGCGACTGCGTTTGAGTTGTCGGACGTCCGCTTCAATTTCTGGAAAGTCTAGAGATTCAAGCACCGCACTCTCCTTCGGCGGAGCGACCCGAACTCGCCATTTTTCCAATAGGCCGACTTCGGCGGCGTTCAATGCCTCCGTTAGTCCGTGCAGATTGAATGAGTCGCGGTCGATGATTACGATAATGTCGGCCGCAATCTTTGTCTCAAGATTTCGAAGCGCCACCACTCGCGGTCGGATCTGGGGCTTGGCCACATCAGCATTTACTCCGGCCGACCGCAAGGCGGCCTGCCGTTTTCCCGCTTCACGCGCCCTTAGGCACAGCGCACTCAATTGCTTTGCCCGTTCGCGCAATTGATCGACCCGATTCGTCAGCGCGGCAGTTTCCAGCGAACGAGCGGCGTTGGCTTTCACCCGCTCAGCGAGGGCAGACAAGTCACTCGTTTTGGCGCTACTCATGGGCAGTATCCGCGATCAGGTTTTCCAACTCAGCCCGCAGGGAGGCCACCGACTCACGTGTCTCCGTCTCCAAAGTCACAAGGTCATCGAGGCCCGCTTCCTTGAGTTTCTCCGTGATGAAACCATCCGCTCGTTTGAGCGCGGACCCGACCGTGGTGAAAGTCTGGGTGAGACGCTCCATTGCCATGAGATCGAGCGTCGCCATTGAGGCCAACGCCTGATTGCGAGGCGTATCGTCGCGCAGTCGTCGACTCGTGTCGAGATGCTCGTCAAATCGCCCGTTCGCCAAATCGTCGACGTTTGGCAGCACTTGCTCAAGTCGCTGATCGTTTAGTGCGGCAACCTCACGTGCACCTCGCAACGCGTCCTTCAACAGTAACCCCACATCGCGCAAGCTCAACGGGCCCCTCGCAAGATCGATTTCCGAGGTCCATTTTTGCGCCTGTTCGATCGCCTGACTAACTGCCTTCGCAAGGTGTTGGTTGATGACGCCGGCAAGTGCCCTCACTGGTTCATAAATTTTTGAGTCCCACTTTTGTAGCACGTCATCATCGAACTCGATCGTAACGCGCCGGCGCGCAGATTCGAACCAATCGAGAACATCGGAAGTATTTAGAAAGACTGCGTCAGACGATCGCCCCTTCAATGTGCCTGCCTGTGTGAGGAACCAACTCCGGACATTAGGGCCGAGTTTGTAGGCGGCTTCCCGCAAACGTGCCACGGCCCCGGACCCCGTTTCCTGCGGCAAGATCGCAGGCCATTCCGCCAGCGCCTCAAGCATCAAGACTTCCGTTGAGGCTCCCGGGTTCACACGCCCTGTTATTAAACCGGCAACAATGAGAACGTGCACAGCCACCTCCAAAGGTTTCGGCGAACCGGTTGCCTTGGTTCGACGCTTAACTTCAGTTTTGAATTGCGCTGCCCACGCGTAAACTTGCTCAAGCGTTATCGCGAGGGCTTTGGGCTCTCGCGACATATTCTTCAAGGTCCGCAGCGCAATTGCCGCCTGAGGTCCTCGCTCAATCGTGATGCGGACATCGCCAGTCACCTGAGCCTGCTGACCTTCGAAATGAATCCACTTTCGTTGCAACAACTCCACGACCCATCCACTCATGGCGTGGCTGTCCCAATCTTGGATGCCCAAGATCGCGTTGTAGACTAATCCGCGCCATCGGTTCACATCGCTGTCACTCGGTTTCTGTTTGTTCAGCCAACGGTCAAACTCGTCCTGTTGCGATGCCGCGGTCGGACTCGGTATCGGACCCGGCGCGGGCCGTGAAGTCTCGGCAGTTGTCGCCGGTGCCTCAACCGCCGCTCCGGTTAGACCAAATTTATCTGCGATGTTCTGGGCTAGGACGCCATCAAACGGCCGTTTGCTATAGATCTCGATTAACGTTCGCGCTCGATCGGCATCGGTTCCGTATTTGGCGGCTAGTCGATTCTGGCCGTCGGCCCCGACCTCTTTCAGAGAAAACCACTCCAGCAGGTTTTTTCCGGCGAACGACCCGAGAGGAATCTGTTCGGCGGCTCTGGCGAGTAACTGGCCGAGCACGTTCTTGACTAGAATTCGGGGATTGAAGGCGGTTCGCTCGTCACCGTGTAGTTGGTGATAGAGTCGCGTGATCGCTGTTCGACTGAAGGGATACAATCCACGTCCATCGACCTCGCCAAACACCTGCCAGCACACCGCGCGATTGGGACAATTCGACTTCTCACAGAAACTGGGCGCCTCTTCCGTGGGTTCCGCTTTGCGCACCCATTCATCAAGGTCAAGTAACTCGAAACGCGCAGCATTCAAATAGCGCGACGCAAAGCTAATAAGTTGTTCCTCCGTCACACTCGCGGTGTCGTCATCGCCGAGCGCCATGTCGAAACCGACCGCAAGATCGATGCGGCCAAGTATATTCTCCCGCATGTTGCGGAAGTCCTCGTTCGTAACGCCGACGATACTCCTAAGTGCACAGATGGGGGTCGTTTCCTCCGAGGGCTTGACGATCAGCGCTTCAATTAATTCTGCGTCCATACCCTGCGAAACTGACAGGTCTTCAATAAATAATAGCAGTTCCTGTCCTTGACGCTTCAACTGGCTCCGAACCTCAAGCATCGCGACGCCCAAGTTCCCCCGCTGCAGGCCCAGGAGACGCGGCCAGGCTTCCTGTAGCGCCCGATTGAGAATGTCCGCGGAAAGGCGCCGCAGTCGCACATCGGCTGCCAGCGCCGATGCCAATTCCTTGGCGGCATTTCCAGCGAGATTCGAGGTGCGCGAAGGGATTTGCAGATCACTCGCCGCCCATTGTAAGGACGCTGGCGCGTCGCTCCGATTGGGGCGCGTGCCCATGACGTGCGTAGTTATCCGATCCACTATATGCGAAGCTTGGTCGTTGCCAAACGAGCTTCGGATCGCGTGATCGCGTAGAAACGCTGGAAGCAGTGGCAGAAGAATGTCCCGATGATCAACATCATCGGGAAATTCCAATCGGCCGGTCGCTCGGTTTTCGGGCTCCAGCACAAAAGCCAGTTCGTCCAAAATCCGGGTCCGGGCCCCTTGTGGCGATAAATCCGAAGTTCGCTGAATTTCGCGTCGAATTCGTTCCACCGCCTCGCCCTTAAAGTCGTCGGCCAAGATCAGGCGTAACACTTGTGCCAGATTCGCGGCGTGCCGCGGAATTTTGACAATTCGATACTTTCGATGGCCTTCACCTTCGGCTTGCTCCGTCAGCCAACGGATGAGGTGAGACTTTCCCGTTCCGGAATCACCTGCTGCCACGCAGAACAGTCGCTCTACTCCTTTGGCGAGAAAGTCTGCCAATAGATCTTTTTCTGCATACGGGGCACTGGTCGGTGGAACGGTCGCCAGATTCAAACGGCGAATTGGCGAAGGAAAATGTGTAGCGTGAAATACTGAGGAACGGACCCCCAGCGCGGCCGGATTTACGACCGCATTGACGGATTCGTCCCGCCAGCAAACTACCTGTGGAAATGGAGATGGTTGCTTCACAGTTTTCGGGTGAGGAATGCCACGCGACGCCGGCCACCGCTAAGATGCATCACGGAGCGTTCGTCGTCCGGCGCAGAGAGCAAAAGTAACTTCCTTCGCTCCAACCGCTCCAACGCAATGCTGAGCGCAGGCGAGAACGTATTCGACGGGAATGGACGCGAACTGAGGTGCACTACCGCCGCGCGAATCTTGCCCCCGTCAAGCACGGGACACAAATCACCCAAGCGACGGCAAAACTCCGCCGCCCGAACCTCTTCGCCCGGCTTGACCAATTGCTCGAGGTTCAACGTCAAGTATTCGGTCGGGTCGGGAACTAACATCCCCGTCATACCCTCGCCGAGTCGGTATATTAATCCGAGGTAGCGGGCCCAATATAAAACGTTGTCCAATCGCGCGTCGTTTCGGACCTGGAGGTCCTCAGGTGACAAGCCATCCGCCTCAAGCGCCGACTTCAGCCCGGCGTGGTTCTCCGGCATCTGTTCAAACTCCAACGTGAGCAACCACGCGCAGAGCACGGCAAAACCGTTTTGCGCACCTTTCAACTTTGGTTCCAACATGGCTTTTCCCATCGCCCGCCGCAGGGACACATCGTCATCTTCGTCACGTGGCAACGAGGCAAACGCTGGGGTGAGCACGTAACCGCGGGCAGAATCCTCGATGACGTCGATCTCAAGAGCCGTGTCGATGATCTTGTCGGCCATGCCTTGATCCTTGCGCGGTTGGAGTAACGCACAAAGTTGCGCCGCCGGCAGCGGACTTTTCGCCGCGAGCAGTTTTACCAGGGCGGCAAGCCGGGACGGCACCGCTTCCACGTTGGTATAGATTTTCATGCGACAAATTGATTCGACCAATCCCGCAGAGCCATCACTGGACCCGGGAAAACATCCCGCAATAGACGATTCCTCTCGCCGGGCGCTCGCAGGTCTGCGGGTGCAATGACGACCGTAGCAACCCTAGCCGAGGCCAACTGCGCGTAACGCTCTCGCCATCCGACCGGAACAACATCGCCCAACCAAACCAATAGACTTTGGTTCGCCACAAGATCCTTCCCCCGCGGTATCCGGTCGAATCGGAACATCAGCGCCCCCGGTTGAAACTCCGCTGCCTGATCCAACAACGCGTCCAAATCTGGAGGTAACACAAAAGTCCTCACCCCTTGTGCCGCACACCAACTCAAGATTTCGACAGCGTCACGTTTGGCCGTGACCACGGACGGAGTTAGAATGAGTCCAGCGGATTGACCGCTCAACCATCGTGTGAGGTCCACTCCCGCCGGCGCACCGACTGCCGGCATGTCGGGATTTCGCCGGGCAAGCAACCTACCGCACCGCGGACGCTCGCGATCTGCCCGACACGCCGGGCAACCCCCGCACGCGACCACGACCGGCAGGTCAAACGTCGGTGATGAATAACACTCAACGAAAATTTCGCTCAAACAGGTGGTCTGTTTCGAGTCGAGTCGCCGCAGCAGGCGACCATTTCGGACGTAATCAGAAATCAATTCCGCGCGGATTTCCTCCACCTTTCCACCCCAATAAGAGGCGCTCAAACTCTGCGCGGGCAGCATGCGAATCGCGACCCGGTCAAACGATTCACGATCGTCGCCTACAAACTCGATCGCGCCCGCTCGCGCGAGCATTTGGAGCGTCCTCAAATTCCAATTCCGGTTGTAGTCGCCTCGCATGTCGAGACCACGACCGACAGCCAAATTCACGAGAAAAATATCCGAATCGGTCCGCACCGCCTCGCGTGTCGCGTGCAACCGGCGCCATCGCGCGAGACCCAACTGGCCCGTGATAAATTTAGGGCGGCTCAGACTTGATGCAATTGTCCGATCACCCGCGCAGGAAATTAGGAGTGAAATCGCGCTGTAGCCGTCGCGCCCCGCGCGGCCAACATCCTGATAAAACCGATCCACCGACTCAGGTAATTCGGCATGGATGATCGCACGCACTCCGGATTTGTCGATGCCCAGCCCGAACGCAGAGGTCGCCACGACGAGATCGATCCTATCTTCATTCCAGTCCCGCAAGAGCGCCCGCCGTTGAGCATCGGTTGCCCGACTGGTCATCATCGCGATGCGGGTGAATCCCATCGCTCGCAAACGATCGAACCACCGACAGCATTCCTCCCGTTGCGTTGTGTAGATGATACACGGTCGAGGCAGGCGAAACACTGCTTCATCGATCCATCCGTCCCGCTGGGCCGCGGAAGCCGCCCGAGCTAACCAATAAGTCGGTTCGGGTCGCAAGCGCGCGGCGTGCACGACGGAGAATCCGGTCCCGTCAGACAATAAGGTCCGGAGCCATCGTAAATGATAGTCCGTAAACGTGGCGGACAATAGCACCGTGACAAACCCAACCGCGCCGGCTGAGCGTCGGGTCAAATCCCGACGGATCGCAGCGAGTCGCAAGAACGCCGGGCGAAATTCGTCGCCCCAGCTTAATACAATGTGCGCTTCGTCTACCACGAAGTGTCGGAGATATCCTTTCTTGGCGGCATCTCGCAACACCGTCAGCAGTTTGCCCGCGAGCGCCTCCGGGGAAACAATGATCGGGCCTTGCACGCCTGCCTCGCACCGTTGCCGAATTGCGTCCGCTTCCACTTTGTCGTCGGGCCGATAGGCGATTGCGTGTCCTACCCGGGCGACGAGTCGTGCCTCCAAGTCCAGCGCGAGAGCCACCGTAGGCACGACGATCAAACTTACGCCCAGCAAGCCAGTCTCACAGTTTTGAGGGAGCAAAGCCGGCAGAAACGCACACAGACTTTTTCCGGCCCCTGTGGGGAGACACACCGCAATCGTCTGGCCGGGCACGGCGCAGCACACCGCGCGAACTGCATCACGCTGCGCGCTCGACGTAAACGCCGTGAGGTCGAGCAATCGCAACTGCGGATCTCCCGGCACCGTCTCGTCCATCCGTCGTCGTGCAGGTAGCCACGCGTCATCGACGCCGGTCGCCGGAACATCGGCCAGCCAATCCGGAGTCCATGGACTCGCTCGCCATCCCTGCGCCGAACGCTCCAGACCGGTCCGCTCGACAATACCCGAGCTAAGCTCCTTCTGATCCCACCGACGCGTCACGGCAAATCCCGCTTCTTGCGATTCAACGCGCAACCAGCCGCGCAATGCTACGGCAATATCCGCCTCGCCAACTCCGCTGTGTTTTTGGACAGCAGCGAACCGCTTAACGGCCGCGTTTGAGGGGCTGGAAGCAGAAACCGTATCGGCCGGGCCAGAAACAGAATAGGTCACTCTTCTGTCAGCCTGAGTCGCTTCCATCTAGCGGTCGAGAGGATAGAACGTAGGCCCCGACCGAATCCAAGGTGATCGTCGGATGCAGAAGGGTCGCGAGCACCAGATCCTCGACTCCGCGCTGGCGCGCAAGCTCCGCATCAATTGCTAAGGCGGATTCCCAGCCACTAGACCGTCGGGCCGACAATCGGGCGCGGAGCAGGTCGAAATGTCGACTCGCCGCCACGAGGCTCTCCTCACGGCGTTCAGTCACCGTTCGACCGCTCCCCACTACAGTCGCGCACGCGCCAGCCACCGTGCGGCACCATGCCCCCCATGTTTCTGCGCCAAACTCTGCACGCACGACTGCTGCCCGCTCCTTACCGAGGCTTTGATCTCGCGGCTTTTCATATGGCAACCGACAGATCGCCGCGATGGATTCCGTCGTGATGGCTCCATCAGCGTCAAGAAACACGTCTTCACGCACGTCCGCAAACCAACCTGTCAGGAGGCGCAACAGTCCACCTCGCTCGATCGCATCCCACGATTGCGCTTCCAAGGTTTCGCGAATGCCCCGCAGGTCCACGGAAACCCGAACCAGGCACCGGAACACGACTCGGGGGATCTCAAACTCCGGGCACGGTCGCCAGATCACAAATGCCCGTCCGCGGTCATCCCAATCAAGTAGGCTCTCGCACGCCGCGATGGCCGGATGCCCGGGACGAAGGAACTCAGCCTCGAATGCTTCCACGGCGACCTGACGAAGTGTGGTGACCGGACGATTGAGCATGCCATGAATCGCCCCGAGCCGTTCTGTCGGTAGTCGGGGCGATTCGCCGCGAGGAAGGAAAAAAACAATCGTGTTGTCTACTTCGCGCCAGGATTGGTGCAGACCGATACTCTCTTTTAAGTAGATGGAGAGCGAACGCTGCAAATCCGCTGCTGCGGTATCCGCATGGCGCAGGCCCGCCTCAAGAATCCCGCTTTGGGCCGTCCGTCCCATGCCATCGATCGCATCTTGCTCGTCAATTGTCCGCCGTTCTTCCGCCACCCGAGTTCTTACGACTGCCACCAACTCACCTATCCCACTAGGCCCGACGGCGAAGAGCTTTTCTCGCCACTGCGGGAAATCGATGTCGATGACGTGCTGCAAATCGGAAATCGATTGCCTAAAAATCCCGAAACCGTCGCTAAGCAGTTGGCGCCACGCCTCGTCCACACACAGCGTTTCATCCTCTCCGGAAACAATTATCGCGCACTCGATCGGGCCAATCCGGTCTATTCGATCGAGTCGACCGATCCGTTGCTCGATCCTATACGGCGACCACGGTAGATCAAAGAACACAACGAATTCCGCGCACTGGAGATTGAAGCCTTCCTCAAGAATCATGTCAGTCACCAGGACCTGGTGCAGTCCGGCAACAAACGAGCGCACGGTCATGGCGGCATCCGAACTGCGTGATTTCTCCGCCGACAAAACTCGGTCCTTGCCTAAGCGCCGAACGAGGGTCGCCTCCAGTTGCTTGACCGTCTCCGAGGGCGCGTAGATCACGCCTTTCTTCAAACGCGCGAGGCGGTTTTTTACGGCCGTCGCCGCAAGCTCGCAGCGCCCTTTCAACAAGGTCGCGGAATCGCATTTTTTCTCTACCTCTTCGAGCAACTGGCGTTCGGCGTCAGTCGCGTCGAGTTGCGCACTCGTGATGGCAATCAAAGCCGGCAAGTCAGATGGGTTCCCACTAATCGTTTCCGCGATTTTGAGATACGCGACCGCCCCAAGGGCGAATTTCTCGACGTCATTCGCGAGCCTACCGGCGGTAGTGGTCCGCCATTCGTCAAGTATCTGCCAGAGCCGCAAATAAGGCTCCTCATCTACTTCGTATTCGCACGCCACCTTCATGCGACGAACGAAGTAACGATCACTTTCCGCCAACCAAACTCGACGCGTGCGGAGCATCCTCCGGTGAATTCGATAAGTCTCAGTCAGGTGTAAGAGCAATGCGTCACGCACCTCCTTGAGGTCGCCCGCGGTGGCGGATGACTCGACTATTTTGTTCACCGTGCCATCAGACGGAAGCAACTCAGCCATCAGGCCAATCTGCCGGCGCACCAACGCCGGCAGCGTGGAATTCTGGAGAGCGAGAATCGCTCGCCCCACTTCCGCGCGACGCCGCAGCAATTCCGCAAACGCCTCCGGTTTGGTCGCGGAATAATTTTGAGGATCGAGCAACTGCAATAACGCTAGTAATGAATCGGCGTGGTGGAGGCCGGGAGTGGCCGTCAACAACAGCAGGTGCTTCACTGCCCTCGACAGGCGGCGCGCCGCCTCACCTAGTTCCGGGTGGATGACGATCTGGTGAGCCTCATCGATCACGGCCAGATCAATTGAATCAGCCCGCAGAAGAGCCTCATGCGGCATGACGACAATCCGGTTCAGTCCAAATCGTGAACTCAACTCACCTTCCCACTGCGGGACAAGCGGCCCTGGAACATACACGCCAATGCGCGTGCTAGGTGCATCAATCAAGACTTGCCGGAGGACAACGCCGGTCTCGATGGTCTTTCCTAAGCCCACCTCGTCCGCCAACAAATAGCGAATAATTGGGTCGGCTCCGATTCGGGAAATCACTTCGATTTGATGTCGAAACAGCACGATTTTCGCCGACAGCAACCCCGTGAAGCCCTGCGTTAAAGATCTTTGAAGGTCTAATTGAGCCAGAAGATCCATCCGCTGTTCGAAGAAAAATGGCGTTTCATGAGCGAGGTCCGCGAGTGTTTCGATCGGGCCATCGACGTCCGCAAGATATGATCGCACCGTAAAGCGGTCCTCACGCAACGTCACAGGAGTCTTCGATTCGGGCAATCGCACTAGGTAATTCAAGAGGCCGTCCGAACCCAACCCATGCTCCATCAACACCCGGCCATAACGCTGGACGCCTGCGTCTGAAACATAGCAGCGGGTCTCCTCCGGGATTCGGCGGCGCTTTACTTCCTCCAATCGATACTTTCGCACGACTGTGCCACGCGCCGACGTTGCAAAACTAACCGCGATCTCATGCGGATACACCGCCGCAACCTGACCAATACCAAGACTGAGTTCGGCCGGCACCGCGACCTTCATTCCAAGCTTGAGCATCACGGCAGTGTTATTGATGCGCAACGTCAGTGGTCCAACTCACACCGGCCGCGACCGCGATAAACGCACGACGACAAACGCCGAGTGAAAGTGCATGTCTTTATGATTCACCGCGCAATCAGAGCAAATCTCCGCCGGGCACCATCGTCTCCTCAATTTCTTTGCGCAATCGCGCCCGGCCTTTGCCGGTATTGTCCACCTCAAGCTTGTTATTATCCCAGAAATTGTCGGGCAGCGCAGCGAAGATTTCTTTGGCGACCAAACCCATGATCCGGTTGGGATCCTCTCTCCATTTTCCCCGATAGGACGACGACGCCAACTCCTTGTCCGCGATCTGGCCAACGACCGCGATCGATCCGCTGTGCAGGAGCTTCAACCCTGCCCGGGCTTCGGATTTATTCTTTTGTCCCCGCGCGAATTCAGCGAACAATCCGACCTCGTGCTGCCAGCGCTTGGCGAATTTTTGTTTGATCCCCATCCAGAGCGCATTGTAGGCCGTTAGGTGGTCGTCGTTATCTTCCTCAAGAAAGCTCAGAAATCCACCTTCCCGACTCCGTTCGACGTTTTGGACCAATGTATTGGACGAAATGAACCCAGCTTTCTTGTTGCTCGGATAGTCTAAGATCGCTTCGAACGCCATCGCCGACCCGTTCAACTCGGAGACAATCGCCGCCGCACTAAGGCTGGCCATGCCAAGATGGCCGAGAAGATTGTTGAGTTTGGTCGTCTCCTCCGCGGTAAGGTCATACATCGACGCGCGCAATTCATTCAGATGCGCCGCCGCGATCCGAGTAGCCCGGTTGTTGATTACTTCGAAATTGGCCATCTGCTGGAGTTTGCTGGCGCCCAAAAGAATCGTTACGGGGACTGGATAGGGCGAGATGCGGGATAGGGTAATCCCGAACAATCGATGCTGCCCATCGATGACCAAGAATGGCTTGTAACTCCCACTGGCCTTCACACTGAGTTGCGCTGAAAAAATGCGGCCTGTGCTATCGAGGGCAGTCCGATTATCGATTCGAACCAATCCCGGTTTCTCCCCGGTCGCCAATACAATCCCGGTGGGCAGGACTGCCTCCGGCGTCTCCACATAGCGTTTGATAGCCGCCAGTTTGCGATTGTTGACCAATCGCTGGTAGCCGCGCTCTTCATCGACGATACGAGAAACCGTCGCAAGGTCTCGGAGCGTGTAGGCATCGATGGCCGCTAGCGCAATTTCTGGGCCGTCGGTCTGCTTTAGGACAAAGCAGTCGACTGTAAACCATCCTTTGTTAAGTTTCACGGGATTTATTGGCAGTGCGGCCTTTTGGGGTTGCGAACACAATCGAGACAGTAAGTGCCCAAATTATCGACAGTCAGCAGGAATCCCGACGCCGTGATTCCGACACAGAGTTTCTCCTGGTCGGCGCGCGTGGAGCAACCGTCTGCGCTACACTGCCGCTTATCGCGTTCCAACACCCAGTATCGAGTCGGATTGCTGGATTGTCGGAGTTGATCGATTATTTGTTGCGGCGTCAGTCGGAAGAATCCATTTTCAGCAGCTAGGCAATGCGACCGTGAAATGTCTGCCACCCCCCAATAACTCGCCTTCTGCTGATTGCAGAGTTTGCATGTCAGTTGCCAGTTGTCTTCCCGCTCCGCGCCGCCAAATGCCAACGGCACGATATGATCCAGGCTCACATCTTGGACGTCAGTAAACTTATGGCCGCAAATCACGCACCGCTCGACGCTCTTCCAGTTGCTGTTCTTAAAGGCGGTCCGCCGTGTTTTGTCTTCGCATCCTTCGCGTCCGACCTTTTGGAGAAGCGCCAGGTTTGTGATGCGATCTAGCACGATGCTGATTTCCTCCTCTTTCGGTCGGCCGCGATAAAATCGGCCCAAGTGCTCCGCGACCAACTCCCGCTTCTTAGGACTCTCGGCGATCACCATAAAATCTTGCGGGATCTCCTGCAGGTAACGCATCAACTCGACTCGATGTTCTTGCTCGGTGGCCGTGATACCATCGTTCACCCTAGTTGCTGCCGCCAGAAACTTGCGCGCTTGGAGAAGGGGAACCAGAGCCATAGAGCAATCGTTAGGAACGTAAGACAAGGTGACTCACCTCGCCGACCGCACGATGGCAAATGCGGAGTGGTTGTGAATACTCTCCTGATTTACCGCCCTAACCTCGAACGAGGCGATCCGCTTGTCCTTTTTGAGGAGCGCACCGGCGTTTCGCACCATGTCTTCAACGAAGACCGGATTGTCGTAGGCCAGCATAGTCACGAAACGTTCGTCGCTTCGTTTCAATAGTGCGTAAATAGGGGCAGACGCCGACCGCTCGGCGATTTCCAACAATTCCTCGATCCAAACGAACTGCCATTCGCCCGCGCGGTTTCGACGGGTCCGGACGGAAAACGTAATAAATCCGCGCTGATTGTGCGCTCCATAATCAGAAATGTCCCGCGAGCAGGGACAAAGACTCGTGACCGGCACCTCGACCTTCAACAAGAAGTCTTGGGTCTTACCATTCGCCTCTGCCGCAAACATGCACTTGAGATCGAGCATCGATTTCGCTCCCGACACGGGAGCGTTCTTCGTCACGAAATAAGGAAATGAAACCTCGATATGCGCACGCTCAGCCTCCAATCGAGTCTTCAACTTCGTCAGAATCGCTGGAACGGTTCGCAGGGTAATTTCACCGTGGTGCTCGTTGAGCACTTCAACAAACCGACTCATGTGCGTGCCCTTAAAATGATGTGGGAGATCGACGGAAAGTGCGAATGTCCCAACGGTGTGCTGCGCCTTATTGGCGCGGTCCAAGACGGTAATCGGGTAACGAAGATCACTTACTCCCACTTGGTCGATATGGATTCCGCGTCGATCGCGTGTTCGTTGGACGTCTTTCATTAGTTAGCGAATGAGGTGAACATCAACTGCCCAACGCAAGGTTTCCTCCGAGGGGCACCGGAGGGCGCGAACTGGGATCGAGACTGTCCACATTAAATAACCGGTGAAGTTGGTAGCCCACGCGAAACGGCTTTCCCAATGTCTTCACGGCATTCGAAATGGCATTCAATACCGATGGATCGTTGCGTTTCGACCACTCCGGATGGAGCCAAACTGATTTGTCACGGAGGACTCCGTGCAACTCTGCGCGCCATCGGCCGATGGATTCGGCGTCTTCAACGATGATCTTCAATTCGTCGGCCCGCTCCAAGTTTTCATTGAGAGGCGGTTTTGTCCATTTTGGACTCAGAGTAATCCAAGAGAAATCTCCCTGAATTTTGAAACTGCCACTGGTCTCGAGGTGAACTGGCATCTTACACCGCCGGAGTTCGCTAGTCAGCTCCGACAAGTCATGGATCGTCGGTTCACCACCTGTAATCACAACGAACTCTGCCGCGGTTGAAGTCGCTCGAGCCACTAATTCGTCAGTCGAAAGCCGGTCGATCCTTTCCGGAGTCCAGTCGGGATGCCACGTGCCAGCGGAATCACACCACGAGCATTTTAGAGGACAGCCAAATGTGCGGATAAAGAACGCGGCACGTCCCATATGGCAACCTTCCCCCTGCCATGCATAGAACGTTTCGTAAATGGGGAGCATGCCTAGGGCTGGGCTTTTACGACGCGGTCGAACGCGGCGAGAAACTCACCAATCGTCAGAAAAGTGAAATCGGGCTGGAATGACTTCAAATCCTCTTGGAGCATCTTGAATCCGCCCGGAATGAAAACTGTTTTGTAGCCGGCCGCGTGCGCCGGGACCAAATCGGCAGTGCGCTGATCACCGACCGAAAAGTAACTGCAAGTGCGGCCGAGCGAGGCGTCTGTTTCTTCGCGGATCGTTCTGAACGCTGATGCTTTGTTGCGCTCGGCCTGGACCCGATGGAAATACGATCGCAGGCCTAAACTATCCAACAACTGTTCGGCGCGCGGCAGGCTGTTCTCGGTCAGGAAAATCACCTTCGCATTTTCGCGCACGCATCTCTCAAGCGCCTCCTTCGTGCCGGGAAAAACCTTCGGCAGTTCCACCAAGCGTTGCGTGTAATTGGTCACGGCAACTTCGAGCTTGCCGACAGTTTCGGCGTCGGGAACTGATGGATTCGCTCCCGCAGCGATAGGTTGCAGCGCGGCGAAAAGTTTCTGCGCCAACTCAAGCGGCGGATACCGATTGGTTTTGTGCGTATCAATCAAGGCCTGATCCAGTCGGCGGACAAACTCCAAGCGATCGCCCGTGGCGGACTTCCCCGCGAGCATTTCTACGTCAGCCAGAAGGCCGAGTTGGGCCTTCCGGTAGACGGCGTCCGTGTCCCATAGCGTATTGTCGCCATCGAATACGATCACGACTGAGGAAACTGCGACGGCCGCGGCGGCCGGAGCGGGTGTAGGGTTCGGGAGCATTTTTTCGATGAAGAAGAAACCGAGCATTGCGCTGAACAAGAGCAGGGCCGACAAAAAATAGCCGCCGGCCAACCAATGCATCTTCATCTTCCAGACGGTCATCTGGGCGATGAGCTTGATTTCCGCGAGATGCTGGCGCGCGACATGTTCGCGGAGTTGTTTGCCGTCATTTTCGAGAAAGGGCTTAATCCATTGCGCCCCGGAGACGCGCTCAATCATCGGGGCGAACACGAGGCTGCTCGGCGCATCACCCCGCGGAGGCGCGATGTTGTAGTGCGGCAGCATAGAATACACTGAAACAAAGCCGCCGATCGCGCAGCACGTGTAATACAGCACCAACAGGAAAGGCCCCGCGTGCTCGAACCAATGCCTCGCGCCCGCGGCGCTCGAGGTCAGGGCATAGGCGCCAAAGGCCGTCGCTGCCGTGCTGAGAAACGCCATCGCAGTGAGACGCCGCGATGCCTTATCGTCCTCGTGCTCCGACAAATGGGAAACCGTGTCGAGCGAACGCCCGATCAGGTCGTAATGCCGTTCTAGCAGCGCCTCGGATTCCTCCAAGCCGGTTTTGATTTCCTTGATGAACTCCGAGCGGCCTTTCGATTCATCGTGGCGCAAGAGTTCGACATGAAGGGTCCCAAATTGCTTTAGCCGACGCCCGACGCGGAGAGTGAATGCTACCAAGTCCTGGTAGAGGCTGGGCCGCGTATCCATAGAATACTATCCATTCAGCGCATCCGCTTCGCGGTTGATCGTTCCCAGACCGCCGGGTCGCGTTCCGCAATCGGGCTCACGAACGTCGCGGCATTCTTCGCGTCTTCGGTCACCTCAATTGAGACGACGAAAGCGCGGCCGTTTGAAGCATTGATCACCATTGGATTGAACACGCCAAACAGGTGCTGAGCTATCCCCTCACACGAGCAGTTTGGCACGAGGTAAGTTTTCCAAACCGACGAACCGCCAACGAGCGGCAGTTGTTTGATGATCGGGTCTTCCGCGTTGAGCACGCATGCATGGTCGAGGTGTTCCTCAATCCAGCCCTTGAGAAACTTGAGCTTCCCGAAATCGACTACGAAGCCATTGTCGTCCACCTCATAGCACCCAAAGACAATCGTTATTCCCCAATTGTGGCCGTGAACGAAGGCGCAATGCCCATCGTGGAGGTGCTGGCGATGCGCCCAGGGAATATCAGTATAGGTTTTTCGGCAGGTAATCATACTCACGCAGAAAGTTTCCAACTGGCGCGCACGAGGTCTTCGGTTGATGCTGCCCTCTCATCGTAGGGAGTTGGATCGTCTACGCCAGCGAGATAAAACGCTTCGCGGCGCTCGATACACGTGCCGCATTGTCCGCAATGACGGGTTGAGCCTTTGTAACAGGACCACGTTTTAGTGAAGGGCACTTTCAATTCGGCGCCGCGAGTCACGATGTTTGCCTTGGTAAGCGTAACGAAGGGACGAACCAACCGCACAAGATGCCAATCGGCGAGGCCAAGCGCCTTGTCCATCGCTTCGGCAAATTCCGCGCGGCAATCGGGGTAAATGGTATGGTCGCCACTATGCGCTCCAAAGGCCACCTGATCAAATTTCAGTGAGATCGCCCAACCGGCGGCTACCGCGAGCATGATCATGTTCCGATTTGGAACGACAGTTGTCTTCATCGTTTCCTCGGCGTAATGCCCGTCTGGCACTTCGACTTTCGAGGAGGTTAGGCTGCTGCCGGCCAACAGGGGGCTGATGGCTCGAAGATCGGCCACGCGATGTTCGATGCCGAGTCGCGCGGAAGTCTCTTTGGCTGATTCAAGTTCGCGCAAGTGTCGTTGGCCATAGTCGACGGATAGGGCTTTGACGGTATCACCACGCGCGAGCAAATCGTAGAGCAGGACGGTCGAGTCCAGTCCACCGGAGAAAATCAAGACCGTTTTCATGCTAGCCGAAGTTTCATTTGGGCTTTCGTGTCACTCAACTCAACCGGTTCGAGGCGCGCCGCGTGGGCAACGATTTGCGCTGTTTCATTTTTGCTGAAAACGAGTCGGTTCCGGTGCCGACTCCCCACGGGAATCAATTGGTCTTTTCGCCACAGCCAGAGTGTCTGGCGGGAGATCCTCAGAACCCGCAGTATTTTTGTCGCCTCGTAGTAAGTCTGACCACCGATTACGACTCCCTTGAGCGTCTGGAAGACAGGCGAGAGAGTTATCGATTGAGCCACGTAAAGCAGCGTCACGAACTGTAAAATGGTGTCAAATGCGAAACGCTGAGGGTCACGTTCGCGGAACGCCACTCCCTTTTACCCACGCCTACGCTCCTCGCTCGCCCTCGCGTTTGTTTGCAGCGGCATCAATTGCAGCGATTCGCTCCTTGAGAGCAGCAATTGCCTCAAGTCGCACCTTTTCTGGATCGCGTCCGAGTTGTCGATAAAAATCTGGATTAGCCATCGCTTCCTTCCCTCGTTGGATCGCTTCGGCCTGTTTGCCGAATAAGGTAACTCGCGCCGCAAGTTTGATCGCGTTGTCCCAGTCGCTGGCAGCCATCGCCACGCGAACCTTCGCGAGTTTCGGATCGGGGACGCCTGAACCCGATTGCCTTGGCGACCCACAGCCCTCCTGTAGTAGATGATCCTGTTTGGATCGCTTCACCGTGGCTCATTCAAGCTGAATCGACGGACCCCGACGAGTTCGCACACCTCGCGATCGATTTGCTTGAGAATCTGCATTTGAGCCCGGGAATTCACGGCGGCAGCGTGACGGACGTGCCGCCAATCCGGGTGCAGGTGGAAATAGGGCAACTGCTCCCGAATCATCGCGTTGATTGCCGCGATCCATTTCTCGACCGACGAGGCAGAGAACGACGGCAGCGTGGCGGCCGCGAAAACCCATCGTGGTGTCGAAAGCAACCCAGTTGACGGTGCCCCCAAATCCGCGGGACCACCCGAGCGTTTCGACCTAAAACGAACACGATTAAGTTCCACGATCTCGACCGCTAGTCTCGCCCATACTCTCACCGCAGATTGCACACAGGATTCGGCGCGCATGAGTGAACGATAAGGGGCTTCGAAAGGCTGGTGCAAAACGACTCGCTCGCTGATCCGGCGCTCTCGCCGCCGAAGCCAATCAGGCATCGGCGCGCTACTTAACTCTTTTCGTAGGGCGGTCACGAGCGAAAGTATGCAACCGAATCGGCGGTATTCAACGCTAGAACTGCGAGGTGGGAATGAACTACTGGTCACCGAGCGCATGACGATCGATCTGAGCGGCCACGGTTTCCGATTCGCACCGCCAAACTCCCGGCTTGCGAGTAGTCGCGACTTGGCTCTACGTTGCAGAATGCCCTTCGGCTTTCAGCGCAAGAAGGCGGACGTGTTGTCGCACTGGTATTCAGTCGTCGATAACTTCCAATGCTCGTCGGATGAGTTCTACGCCGAGGTTGAAAAAGAACTGGCGGCTCGGCGGGTGCCCGGACTGGCGATGTCGCGGATTGATTTTGCGGAAGGTGGATTGCTCTCCGACAAGCGTGTTTACCTTCGGATGTTGAGGGAGCGTTTCGTGTTCGATGTGTGCGCCGCGCCGTTTGGTCGCGCCTATTTCTTTTCCCTGCGGTCCGCGGAGATCCCGGCTAAGATTGCGCCGTGGCAACTCGTCGTGACCGCGATCATTCTCAGCTTGTTGTTCTATTTCCCCGGCCGTTGGCTCGGGCCGTTTCTCGGTTCGTTCGTCGTGTTGGTGGTATTGGCTGTGGGCGCGTGGGTGATGCGCAACGCCATCGGGCTTGGACTGCAAGACCTCGATGCGATGGCGATCAAGTCTCCGCTTTTCGGCCCGATCTATGAGCGATTTTTACGGAAGGACACCTACTACCGCCACGACACCCAGACGCTTTACCAACACATTGTCTCCGAGGTCGTAAAGAAGAAGGTCGAAGAGGTCACGGCTGCGAAGGGTGTGAAGCTCATCGAAACCCACGACTACAATCCAATTTTGGGCGACCTCTACAAATCGGAGAAAGTGAACCTTGCGGCTGCCGCACCTGATTCGCCGGTGTAGCGCATGGCCCGGATCGACGAGAGGCTCTCCGCCCAGTTTCTCGCGTGGGAACGTCGCGGACGAGGGTGGGGTGTATTCCCTCACCCGGTTTCGCCTGAGCCTCCGTTTCGTCAGTTTTTTGGGCACGGGCTACCGCTCGACAGTGAGAACGACGATGGTCGTCGCCCGACGCTATTGAGTTCGTTGACGCAGTCGCTGGCGCGGCGACTGACGGGAAACGTTTCAGTCGGAGTCCGTCCGACGCCCGACGAACCGGAGCCTGAACCAAAATTATTGGAGCGCGACACGCTCGTTGAGTTACCGATTTTTCTTCCGGCAGATTTCAATCCGCGCCGGGATACGTTTGAGCAATGGCTCACGAGCCTGTCGTATTGCAGCGAGCCCTTTGCTTTTGAAATCCAGGGCACTGGTGACGCGATTGCCGTGCGCTTGGTCGTGCATCCGCAGGATGCTCCGGCGGTGATGCAACAGCTGGAAACATTTTTCCCGGAGGTTGCGTGTGTCAGTCGGGCCGATGAACTATTTCAGGCGTGGGTGAATTCCGAAGCGAGCGTATCCGCCGTCGTTGAATTCGGTCTGAGGGAGCCGTTCATGCGCCCACTGGCACAGAACAAATCAGAACCATTTGTCGGGATAGTCGGTGCCCTCAGTAAATTGCGGGCGGGTGAGATTGCACTCTACCAAGTAATTTTTCAGCCGGTGGAGAATCCATGGGCGGAGAGTGTCGTGCGCTCCGTGACCGACGTCGGGGGCGGTGCGTTTTTCGTGAATGCACCCGAGTTGGTCGGCGAGGCAAAAAACAAGACTGCTCGCCCGCTCTTCGCAGCGGTGGTGCGAGTTGCAACCTTGGCGGCTGAGTTCGATCGCTCGTGGGAACTCGCCACGAATGTCGCGAGTGCGCTGCGCGTCTATGCTCATCCGAACGCCAACGAACTTATTCCGCTCGGTAACGATCTCTACCCGTTTGAAGCGCACATCGAGGATGTGCTGCGCCGACAATCCCGGCGCTCGGGAATGCTGCTCAACACGGACGAGTTGCTGGGTTTCGTGCACTTCCCCACCAGTGACGTGCAATCGCCAAAACTCGTTCGGCAGACGGCAAAGACGAAGCCGGCGCCGCTGTTGGTTAACAATCCGTCAGGCCGATTTCTAGGCACGAATTCCCATCTTGGTCACCAAACCGGTGTTTGGTTAACGCCGCTGCAGCGGGCGCAACACCTCCACATCATTGGCGTCCCCGGCACGGGCAAAAGTTCCCTTCTGTTCAACCTGATCCGACAGGACATCGAGGCCGGCGATGGCGTGGCGGTGCTCGATCCGCACGGCGACTTGGTGGAGCAAATTCTGACGATAATTCCTCCGGAGCGGATCAAAGATGTGATTCTGCTCGATCCCTCTGACGAAGAATTCTCGATTGGTTTCAATATTCTGTCGGCCCACTCGGATTTGGAGAAATCACGTCTCGCCGCCGACCTTGTTTCAATCTTTCGACGTCTCTCCACCGCGTGGGGTGACCAGATGGGCAGTGTGCTCACCAACGCGATTCTCGCATTTTTAGAAAGCAGTCGGGGCGGGACTTTGGCCGACCTTCGGCGATTCTTGCTGGAGCCGGCGTTCAGGGAGCGGGTGCTCCAAACGGTCGGCGATCCCGACATCGTTTATTATTGGCGAAAGGGATTCGCCCAGTTGTCGGGCAACAAGTCGGTCGGGCCAGTGCTGACCCGGTTGGAAGCCTTTCTCACGCCGAAGCCAATTCGTTACATGGTGTCGCAGCAGGTCAATCGGTTGGACTTCACCGAGATTCTCGATTCGGGGAAAATCTTTCTCGCCAAGCTTTCGCAGGGGGCCATCGGCAACGAAAATTCGTATCTCCTCGGTAGCCTCCTGATGACAAAAATCCAACAGACCGCGATGAGTCGGCAGCGTCAGTTGGAGTCAGCACGGAAATTCTTTTGGCTCTATGTGGATGAGTTTCACAATTTCATCACGCCCTCGATGGCGGAGATTATTTCGGGCGCGCGAAAGTATCGATTGGGCCTAACGATGGCGCACCAAGATTTGGTGCAACTGCAACGCGACCCCGAGGTGGCCAGCGCAGTCATGTCGCTCTCCTACACGCGGGTCTACTACCGGGTGGGCGATGCGGATGCACGCGCGTTGGAACGTAGTCTCTCATTTTTCGAGGCCCGTGATCTGCAAAATTTAAGCACGGGCCAAGCGGTCTGCCGGGTCGAGCGCAGCGACTTCGATTTCAATCTTACCGTGCCGCGTCCGGAACTTCCCAATGAAGCAGACGCTGCCGAACGCCGTCGCGAGGCGGTCACTGCTTCGAGGGAGACGTATGCGACACCACGGGCGGTGGTTGAAGCCGATCTACGCGCGCGTGCGGAAGAGTGGGACGCGCAGAAGCCCGCCGCACCGAAGCCGAAGGAAAAGCCGCAGGCCGAGCCGAGGAATATCCCGCCGGTCGAACCAGCAGAAGCGACACCGTTACGGGCTCCGCCGGAGCAAGCTCCGAAGGGGCCTCCGCCGACAGAAATTAAAAAAGCGACGGTGTCAGCGCCGACACACGCAGCGTCTCCGGCGGATTTGGGTCGTGGCGGGAAGCAACATCAGGCGGTGCAATTGCGCATCAAGGAGAGTGCGTCATCGCTCGGATTTCGCGTGGTGATCGAGAAACCGGTGTTGGATGGCGCGGGCACGGTTGACCTGGTTCTGGAGCGCGGTGGCGACGCCATTGCCTGCGAGGTTACGATCACAAATACCATCGACTACGAGGTCCGCAATGTAACCAAGTGCATCAAGGCGGGGTTCAAGCACATCGTCCTGCTCGGCGTGAGCGAAGATAAGCTCCAAAAATTGGAGGCCGCTGTGCGGAATAGTTTGGGAGCGGAAAACGCCGCACTGGTGCATTACTTCCTGCCAGACGCTTTCATCGACTACCTCGAAAAACTGCCGGTGCCGGAGCCCGTAGGGCCGAAAACGAAAACCGTGCGCGGCTACAAAGTGAAAACGGTTTACGAGCATGCTTCGCCCGAGGAAGTGAAAGCCAAAGAAGATGAAATGATCCGGATGATCGCTGAACGGATGCGGACGAAAACGAAACCCTAGTTTGTCTCGTTTTCGTTGAGGTGGCTCTCGACGAACGCGATGAATTCATTGTCTTGGAATCGCCGCCGGTCCGCCCAGACCGCGCGTGGTATTGGTAGCGCGAAGAAGGTCCGGATGTCGGTCGCGAGTCCCTCGGGTGCATCCAGGAGTCGGTTCCGAATTGCTTGGTGCGCGCTGTTGAGATGGAGAATTAGAAAGCCAACGAAGATGGTTTCATCAACCGTCACCGGCTTACGCAGGAGGTCTGCTTTCGCGGAGAGGACACGATGGAGTTTCGGTTGGGTGAGCAATTTTTCCCATACGTCCCGATGATTCGCGGTGAGTTGGAACAGACTCGAAATCCGGCGGGAATGACTGTCGCGCCGGAGCGTGATGCACGTGAAAATAAGCCCGCTGACAATTGCTATGGTTTGCAGACCTGTGAACCAATTCTCGGCGAGCCAATGAAGCCAGTTCATCCGGCCATTGTAGCGCGTTCGGCAGGGTGCGGCAAAGGCGGCTCGAGGCGGTGAGCTACTTTCCCTTTGGCCGCGCAGCGGCGCCTTGAGCGCGTTGCAGCACGTCCCCTATGTCGAGTTCGAGGGCGACGGTGATGCGGAGTAATGTGTCGATAGTTGGCTTTCGCATTCCCCGTTCAACGTAACTGACCATCTGCTGAGACAAGCCGCCTCGCTCTGCCACGGCGTTCATTGAGAAACCGCGCGCCTCTCGTTCTGCTCGCAGAATGGTCGCGACCGCACTGCAAACGGCGTCGATCTGTTTTTGGTGAAGCACAGGGTATCACAATCGTGAGAATCGGTTTGACTCCATATCTCACGATAGTTAGAAGTGTGGCATGTTCCTGAGACGACTTGGCCCCGACCCTCACGCGAATGGCGCGATGACCGCAGCAGCCAGCGGCTGCCCGGATATTCTTGAGCTGGAGACGGGAGATTTCGCCGTCATTGGAATCGATATGACGGCCGGTGCGTTGGCGCATTTGCCACCGACGGTGGGCTGTGGCCCAGACGAGCGAATCGTTTGGATTCCCCGCAAGACGCTGGTGTTGGCAAAGCGCGACATACCCGACACGGTCTGAATCATGAAAAGCGCCGCAGAACTCATGCAGCCGAGGAAACAGGTCGGCGTGTGGATTCGCGTCAGCACAGAGGATCAGGCGAAAGGTGAAAGTCCGAAACACCATGAGATCCGTGCGCGGAGCTACGCCGAATCGCGGGGGTGGGATGTGCGCGAAGTCTATGATCTCGCAGGCGTCAGCGGTAAGAGCGTCGCCGACCATCCCGAGGCGAAACGCATGATGGCAGACGTGCGCCGCGGGCACATCGACAACCTCGTATTTTCAAAGCTCGCCCGGCTGGCGCGCAACACGCGGGAGCTTTTGGATTTCGCGGACTTTTTTCAGAAACATAGCGCCGGGATGATTTCACTCGATGAGGCCATCGATACCGGTTCGCCGATTGGTCGGTTGTTTTACACGGTGATCGCGGCGATGGCGCAGTGGGAGCGCGAGGAAATCGGCTCGCGCATTCGTGCTTCGGTAGCGGTGCGCGCCAAGCTTGGTAAACCAATCTCCGGTCGGGTGCCATTCGGTTACCAGATCACGGATGGAAAGGTGGTGCCTCACCCGGATGAGGTTCCCGTGCGCCGGCTCATGTATGAGCTGTTCGCCAAGCACAAACGGGGTCGGACGGTAGCGCGACTGATCAGCGCCAAAGGGTTCCGCACTCGGGCGGGCAACGTGTGGAGCGACACGAGCGTCGTCAGGCTGTTGCTTGATCCGTCGGCCAAGGGGCAGTATCGGATGAACTACACGAAGAGCAGCGGTAAGAACGGTTGGTGGATTGCCAAGCCGGAGCACGAATGGGTCATTTGTCCGGTCGAGCCAATTGTCTCCCCGGAACTTTGGCAGCAATGCCACGACCTTTTGGAAGCGCGGAAGACCCGTAACGAACGCCCGACCAAGAAGGCCGTCCACCCATTTACTGGCTACGCTTTTTGTGGCTGCGGGAGGAAACTTTATGTGCCCTCCAATAGTCCGAAATACACCTGTTTCGGCTGCCGGACGAAGATGCCCGTGGTCGATTTGGAGGAACTGTTTCGGGAAGAGCTCAAGGGGTATTTCCTGAACCCAAAGGAAATGTCGGACTTCCTAAACCGCACCGACAGTGCGGTGGCCGAAAAGACAAAGCTCCTCGAAACCCTGCGGCGTGAACAGCAGACCTTGAAGCAGGAGATGGATGCGACCTTTGAACTCTACCATGCGCAGGGGCTTTCCATCGACCAATTCAAGCAACGCTACAAACCGCTCGATGTGCGGAAGCTGCAACTGGAGGCGGAGGTCCCGCGGGTGGAGGCTGAACTCGCGGTGCTGAAAATCGACGGCTACAGTGCCGAGACAATCAAGGCTGATGCGCTTCAACTTTACACGAACTGGCCAACGATGACCCCGGAGCAAAAGCGCGAAATCGTCGAAATGCTCGTCAAACGCATTGTGATATCAGGGGAGGATATAGCGATAACCCTCTGCTATCACCCTTCTTCTAAGAAACTGACAGAAGAGCAACACATGCTCAGATATTAATCGGATCAATCTGCACGTAGCCGTGATGCGCCAAGGCCTCGCCGACGCTCCCCACCGGCGCATCGAGCAACACCGCCCGGCGGTGAAAT
>Ga0209829_10000507_pt1 | contig 35478 bp, 29 predicted proteins | sample C_140205_EF_Meta_FD_187311 | JGI IMG/M metagenome (GOLD analysis project Ga0209829, IMG submission 187311) | Freshwater microbial communities from Lake Croche, Canada to study carbon cycling - C_140205_EF_MetaG (SPAdes) (version 2) | ecosystem: Environmental > Aquatic > Freshwater > Lake... | reverse complement strand
GTCAGTTAGTTGAATGGTAGCTTTGATATTTTTCAAAGAGGAAAGTCTGGGCTCCACAAGATAACAGTGCCAGCTAATAGCTGGCGAGGGCGACCTCAGGGATAGTGCCACAGAAAATAAACCGCCTTATCAAGGCAAGGGTGAAAAGGTGTGGTAAGAGCACACCGGGTTTTTGGTAACAAAAACCGCATGGAAAACCCCACTGGGAGCAAGACCAAATAGAAGCAACATGGTTTAAATTTATTTAAACCTAGCCTAATCTTGGGTGAGTTGTTTGGGTTGGTTGCTTGAGCCTGTTGGCGACAATAGGCCTAGATAAATTATCATTTTCAATGACAGAACCCAGCTTACAGACTAACTGACAAATAATTTTCTCTAAAATTTTTTTAATTTTATTATGATAATATTTATATTTTTATAAGAACAAAATAAGAACATTAATGCTATGATTATCAACACTAATTTAGTGTTTAACCATTGACTTATTATTATATACCATGCTATCCCATGATAACCCATAAATGACAAATATTAATTACTTTATGAATAAATTTAATGGGAATTTTTTATTTAAAAAAATAAATGTTTATATCAACTTACGAGAACAAGTTAGACAAGAAAGGCAGAGTATCAGTGCCAGCTAGCTATAGATCTCATTTATCATCTTTAGGTTATAGCAGCGTCGTTTGCTATCCTTCGTTTACAAATGCGTCGATTGAATTCTGTCCTCAAAGCAGAATTGAAAAATTAAGTGACAGCATAGATCACCTTAGTCCATTCGAAGAAAACAGAGATGTGTTTGCTACTTCAATACTTGCAGATAGTTTTCAATTAAATTTTGACTCTGATGGAAGAGTTGTGCTTCCAAAAAAACTTTTAGATCATTCAGGAATTAAAGAGACAGTAGTTTTTGTTGGGCAGGGAAAAACATTTCAAATGTGGGAACCTACAAAGTTCTCAAAATTTAGAGACGAGGCAAGAAAAAAAGCTAAGACATTAAGATCAGATTTAAAATGGTCTTAATGAATATTAATTAATAAAAAAGGAGAAACAAATGACAATAAAAATAAATGTACCTGAGTTAAGAGAGTTAAAACCTAGAATAGTTGTTCTAGGAGTTGGTGGAGCAGGAGGTAATGCCATTAACAATATGATCGATTGTGGAATTCGAGGAGTTGAGTTTGTAGCAGCAAACACTGATGCTCAAGCTTTGAAGCATAATAAAGCCGGATGCAAAATTCAACTTGGAACAAATTTAACAAGAGGACTTGGAGCTGGAGCAAAATCTGATATTGGACAAGCAGCAGCTGAAGAAACTTTAAACGAATTAATAAATCTTTTACAAGGTGCTAATATGGTTTTTATTACCGCAGGTATGGGTGGTGGAACAGGAACAGGGGCAGCTCCAGTAATTGCACGTGCAGCTAAAGATCTAAATTTATTAACTGTAGCTGTGGTAACTAAACCTTTTATTTTTGAAGGACCAGGAAGATTAAAAGTTGCTGAGAGAGGTTTAGAGGAGTTAAAAAAATATGTTGATACTAGCATTATAATTCCTAATCAAAACTTATTTAAAGTTGCCAATGAGAAAACTACTTTCCCACAAGCATTTAAAATGGCAGATAACGTTTTGATGCAAGGAGTTAGAGGTGTAACTGATTTAATTGTTAACCCAGGCCTTATCAATTTAGATTTTGCTGATATCGAAACAGTAATGAAAGGTATGGGCAAAGCAATGATGGGAACTGGAGAAGCAGAAGGAGATAAGAGAGCGATCATGTCTGCTGAAGCAGCTTTATCTAACCCGCTTATTGATGATTATTCATTAAAAGGAGCAAAAGGTCTTCTTATTAATATATCTGGTGGTAATGACATTACTTTATTTGAAGTAGATGAAGCGGCTAATAAAATTAGAGCTGAGGTCGATCCTTCCGCTGAAATTTTAGTCGGCTCAACTTTCGAAGAGTCTTTAGGTGGAAAAATGAGAGTGTCAATTGTTGCAACTGGTTTAGGTGGCGAAGCTGCGGTTAATAACAAGCCAGTAGTAAGTATGATGAGACATATTAACAATAGAAACAATGGATACAGCACTATTTATAATAGACCGCAGTCATCTTTTGTTTCAAATCATGTTACTCAAAGTGCTCCGCAAGCAATGACAAATGGAGCAGCAGCTCTTGATATGTTCCAGGAAACTGCACACGTTCCTGAAATAAATAATCAAGTATTAAATCATATTAATGTTCAAGAAGAGGCTTTAAACTCTAATATAGCTCAAGAGCAAAAAATTTCTTCGCAAGATTTAAGTGCATTAAATGAGAAAGAAAATACTCAAATAGTTGAGGAAGTAACATCTTTTCCAAAACTATTTTCCGAAGATGAAAACTTAAAAGATATTTCTAATAATAAAGAAACTTCTTCTCAGTTCTTTAGAGATTTAGGGCACGATCTTACAGACGATGAAAAAGCAGATTTAGAAATACCTGCTTTTTTAAGACGTCAAACTAATTAGAGATTAATTAAAGATTAAACGTCTTCCTATGTCACTGGAATTTAAACATGTTCCAGTGATGTCGGAAGATATTGATAAAGTATTAACACCCTATAAGCCCGGTGTTTACATTGATTGTACTTTTGGGGGTGGTGGAATTACTAGAAAAATATTATCTAAAAAAAATACAAAAGTAATTTCTATTGATCGAGATACTTTTGTTGAATCTTTTTCCAAAGAAATAAGAAAAGAGCATAAAGATAGATTTGAATTTGTAATTGATAAATTTAGTAATTTAGAAAAAATTTTAAAAGAGAGAAATTTAGAAAAAATTCCAGTTGCAATTATTTTTGATTTAGGACTTTCATCTTTTCAAATAGATAATCCAGATAGAGGCTTTTCCTATCGACATAACGGATTATTAAAGATGACTATGGGAAAGAATAATATTAGTGCTCATGATATTGTAAATAAACTTGATCAAAAAGATTTAAGAAATATTTTTAGTTTATTTGGAGAAGACAAAGATTCAGGATTAATTGCAAAGTTAATTGTACAAAAAAGAGAAGATAAAGAAATCAGTACCACGCTTGAGTTAGCAGAAATCGTGTTAAGAGCAAAAAGATATAAAAATAGCAAATATACCAATATTGATTCTTGTGCAAAAATTTTTCAAGCAATTAGAATGGTTGTAAACCAAGAATTATCAGAGCTTTATGAGGGTTTAATCGCTGCAATCAAAAATTTATCGATTAGTGGTAAAATAGTAGTTATTACTTTTCACTCTCTGGAAGACAAAGTGGTTAAGAAAGTTTTTGACTTTTTTTCGAATAAAATAAAAGGAACATCACGCTATCTTCCAGAAAATAAGCAGAATGAAGATTTTAATATTTTAAAAGTTAAAAATAGAAAGCCCATTAACGCTTCTGCTGAAGAAATAAAAAATAATAATAGAGCAAGATCTGCAAAATTAAGATCAGCAATTAAAGTTCAAGATCATTTATTTGAATTTAAAAGATCTTACTTAAATCTCGAAAAATACTTTGAGTTAGAGGAGGCAATTCATGCGTAAAAATATATTAATTATTGTATTAGTTATTGTTTTTGGAACTATATGTGTTTCTTATATTAAAAACAAAACACGAGATCTTGAAAAAGAAATATTAAAACTTAAGCAAGATCAGGTCGAGTTAACTGAAAAATTAAAGAACGAAAAATTGGAGAGTAATTATCTTTCTGCACCTGAAAGGGTTAAAAAATTAGCTAAATTACACCTATCTCAAGACTACATAGAAATGGATAAAACTAATTTTAGGTATTTAAATGGAAAATAAATTAAAAAAGAATAATTCTCAGAAAAGTTTTTATTTTCAAAACTTTATTAATGATGAGAATATAAACAATTCTAGTAATAGTTATTCTCTATTTAATTCTAGAGCAAATATTGTATTTAAAATTTTCTTTTTTGCATTTTTAGTAATTTTATTAAAGTTATTATATTTAGGTATTAATAAGAGTAATGAGATTAGTTTTGATGATCTTATTGCGGACAAAGATTATAACCAGAGAAGAGATATTATTGATAGATCTAGACTGTTAATTGCGAAAAATATCGATGTTTACGATCTTGTTTTAAAAGTAGATAAGACAAATAATTTACCTCAACTCTTGGTTAAATTAAAATCTCAATTTCCAAAGTTAAATATAATTGAAATTCAAAAGGAGAGTATTGAAAAAAAAAGATTAGTTATAAAAAAGAAGTTAGATTTCGTTGAATATAAGAAAGCTATTATGATGGGCGAGCCAGCAGTAGAATTAAGTAAAAGACAAGTAAGAATTTATCCTCAAAGAAGTTTATTCAGTCATATTCTAGGTCAGACTGATGACGATAATAAAGGAATATCAGGTATTGAGAATCAGTTTAATAATCAAATTGTTAATGCAAAATTTTCTGACAGTTCGTTTCAAATTACAATTGATGCATTAATACAATCTCAAATTAGAGAATCCTTAGAGAATGCTATAACTGATTATTCAGCAAAAGGTGCTGCAGCACTTCTTATGAATGTTAATTCTGGAGAAATATTGTCTCTAGTTTCTTTGCCTGACTTTGACATTAATCATAGAACATTAATTAATGATGAAAAATATTTAAACAAAATAACACTCGGTGTTTATGAACTAGGATCATCTTTCAAAAGCTTAACAATAGCCAGTGCACTAGAGTTAAAACTTATTGATGAAAATACTTTATTTAAAAACTTAGAGAAAGAGGTTTATAATTGTGGAACTGCCAATCCTATTCATGAGCACGAAAAGAATTTAAAAAAAGATTTAACTACAACAGAAATTTTGGCAAAATCATCAAATATCGGAACAATTAAAATAGTAGAAAAAATTGGTATTGAAAATCATAAGAACTTTTTAACTAAAATGGGTATATTTGAAAAATCATCAATTGAAATACCAGAAAAAGGAAAATCTTTGCCCATGAAGTGGGACAAATGCACTTTAGCAACAGCCTCATATGGTCATGGAATTAGCACCACGCCTATTCAGTTAGCCTCTGCATATGCAACGTTAGTTAACGGCGGCTATAAAATTTATCCAACTTTAATAAAACAAAATCAGACAAATAAAAAAGAGAGAATTATTAACGAAGAAACAAGTAAGAAGATGGTTAAAATGCTAAGAAAAGTAGTAGATAAAGATGATCCTGTTCAAGGAACAGCTAGAAAAGCAGATATTAGCGGTTACTCAGTAATAGGAAAAACAGGAACTGCGGTTAAATTATCAAAGACATCCAAAGGTTATTCTAGAGACGTTCTAACCGTATTTGTATCGGCTTTTCCTGAGGAAAAACCCGAGTATTTGCTATTAGTTATGATAGATGAGCCTAAAGCTAAACTAAGCACAGGTCTTTTAAAATCGGATGCAGGATGGAATGCTGTTCCTACGGCAGGAAAAATTATAAAAAGAGTAGGCCCTATTTTGGCTACAAAAAATTATAATATTGCACTTAATGTTAAGTAAAAATCTTAAAATCCTACAATATAAAAAAAGAGATTTTTGTTTAAATTCAAAAGAAGTAAAGAAAAATAACATCTTTTTTGCAGTCGAGGGTTCTAAACAATCAGGAAATTTATACTCATTAGAAGCTTTAGCAAAAGGAGCTTCCAAGGTTGTTACCAGTAAAGTTATAAAGAATAAAAATTATTTAATTGTAAAGAATGTTAAAAATTTTTTAATAGAAGCTTGTGCAGCTAAATATAAAGAAAAACCAAATAATATTATTGCAGTTACGGGTACAAATGGAAAATCATCAGTTGCTAACTTTTACTTTCAAATATTAAGAAATCTTAAAATATCATCTGCTGCAATAGGAACGCTTGGAATATTTTATAAAAATAAATTTAAGAAAACATATCTTACGACTCCAGATATCATTACAATTCATAAAGAATTAAATTTTTTAAAGAAAAATAAGATAGAAAATGTTTGCTTAGAGGCTTCTAGTCATGGACTACATCAGAAGAGATTAGATAATATTAATTTTAAAGCAGCAATTTTTACAAACTTTACGCAGGATCATTTAGATTATCACAAAAGTTTAAAAAATTATTTAAAAGCAAAACTTTATCTATTTAATTACTTATTAAAGAAAAATTCTTTTGCTATAATTGATACTGACATTCCAGAATATTCTTTATTAGAAGAAATATGCAAAAGAAGAAAGATAAAGATTTTATCATTTGGATCAAAGGGAAATATGATTAAGTTGATCTCCCATTCTTTTGTAGGTCAACAACAGCTAATTAAGATTAATTTTTTAAATAAAATATACGATATTAAAGTTAATCTTATAGGAGATTTTCAGATTAATAATTTATTTGCAGCAATGATTGGATCTTATTTATCTATTAAAAATCCAAATAAAATTGTCAAATCTTTGTCAAAAATAAACTCTGCCAATGGAAGAATGGAGTATGTTGGTAGTAAAAAAAAATCAGCCATAGTTGTTGATTATGCTCATACACCTGATGCTTTAAAAAAGAGCATTATGACATTAGCAAAACAGTTTAATAAAAAAGTAGATGTTGTATTTGGATGTGGGGGTAATCGAGATAAGGGTAAAAGATATAAAATGGGAAAAATAGCAAATCTGTTTGCTTCTAAAATATATTTAACAAACGATAATCCTAGATTTGAAAATCCAACTTCTATTATTAAACAGATTAAAAACGGATGCCCAAGATCAAAAGTCATATTAGACAGAAAAATAGCCATAAAAACAGCTATAAAGAATCTTAAAGCTGACAGCATTTTACTAATTGCGGGCAAGGGTCATGAAAATTATCAAATTATCAATAACAAAAAAATATATTTTTCTGATCAAAAAATATCTAAAATATTTTTAAAATAAAATGGCTGAAAAACTTTATTCTGGAGAGGAGATAAATGCTGTTTTTAATGCGCATATAGATAATAAATTATTTTTTAATAAAGTCTCAATAGACAGTAGAGAAATCTCAAACAAAGATATTTTTTTTGCAATTAAAGGAGAAAAAGATGATGGTCATAAATACGTTAAAAATGTTTTAAAAAATAAAAATAATTTAGCAATTGTTAGCAAAAGAATTAATAATAAAAAAATAATAAAAATTAAAAATACTTTAGAAGGTTTAAGAGATCTAGCAAGTTACGCAAGACAAAGAACAGATGCTAAAATTATCGCTATCACAGGAAGCTGCGGCAAAACCTCATTAAAAAATTTATTGAATATTTCGTTAAGAAGATTTGGAAAAACTCATTGCTCTCCAAAGTCTTACAATAATCATATTGGAGTTCCTTATTCATTGGCAAATCTAAGTTCCGATAACAAATATGGAATCTTTGAAATTGGTATGAGCGCAAAAGGAGAAATTGATAATCTTGTTAGTTTTGTAAAACCACATATTGCAATTATTACTAATATTGGTCCCGCACATTTAGAGAATTTTGATAATATTTTTGGCATCTGTAAAGCAAAATCAGAAATTATGAATGGTATTTATCAAAATGGAGTCATTATTTTAAATAAAGATGATGAGTTCTTTAATACTTTAATGAGAATTGCAAAGAAAAAAAAAATTAAAGTCTTAACCTTTGGTTTTTTAAAATCGGACGTTCAAATTAAAAAAAAATCTAAAAAAGTTTTTTTTAAAATTAATAATAAAATATTTAATTTTAAAATTAGAAATTTTAATAAATCTTATTTATATAATATCGCAGCAACATTATGCGTTCATTATTATTTAAATAACAATATAATTTTTTTAAAAAATATTTTTAATAATTTTAGAGTTCCAGAAGGCAGAGGAAATGAAAAATATATTAAAATAAAAAATAAAAAAATTCTTTTAATTAATGATAGTTATAATTCTAACCCAGTATCTCTTAATGAGGCGATTCATAATTTCTCACTGAGAAAGAAAAAAAATAATCAAAGAAAAGTTCTAGTTATTGGAGATATGTTGGAACTTGGAATAAAATCAAAGTATTATCATGAGCAGTCAGCAAAAATGTTAAATAAAACTAATATAGATAAGGTTCATTGTGTAGGTTCAATGATGAGATATGCCCATCAAAAGCTAAATCTTACGAAAAGAGGTTTATTATTTAGAGATATTAGATCTTTTAAAGAAAACATTTTTAATCTTTTGGAGAATAATGATATTTTATTAGTCAAATCATCAAATCGAGTTGGTTTGTTTAATTTTTTTAAGAAATTTTAATAATGCTCTATTTTTTTTTTAAGTCTTTTACTTCAGATGTTAGTGTTTTTAACGTTTTTAAGTACATTACTTTTAGAACAGGAATTTCAGTTGTTACCTCATTAATATTTATCCTTTTATTGGGAGAAAATTTAATTTCTAAACTGAAGTTGTTTCAGAAACACGGCCAGCCTATACGTGACGATGGTCCATTGTCTCATATTATAAAAAAATCTGGAACTCCCACCATGGGTGGTCTTATAATCATTTTAAGTATTTTATTCTCAACGTTATTATGGGCCGATCTTACAAATAAATATGTTTTGATATTGATTTTTTGTTTATTAAGTTTTGGTACTATAGGTTTTTTTGATGACTATTTGAAAGTTGTTAAGAATAATTCAAAAGGAATTAGCGCTAAATTAAAATTATTTTTACAAGTTTTGAGTGGTGTTATTGTTATATACTTAATAATTTTAAGTTCTGAATCGGAATTTAATTATAAGATTTATTTTCCGTTATTTAAAAAATTAGTTTTAGATATAGGAATTTTTTATTTTATATTTGGTCTAGCAGTTATTGTTGGTTCATCTAATGCTGTTAATTTAACAGATGGACTTGATGGGCTTGCAATTGTTCCGGTTATTCTTGTTGCCGTAACTTTTACTTTAATATCCTATCTTTCTGGTAATATAATCTTTTCAAAATATCTTCAGTTAGTTCATATAAAAAATGCAGGAGAAATCTGTATCTTTTTAGGCGCAATGATAGGAGCGGGATTAGGGTTTTTATGGTTTAATTCTCCTCCAGCTAAAGTTTTTATGGGAGATACAGGATCACTTTCTTTAGGAGCTGCACTTGGAGCTATTGGAATTATTACTAAGCATGAAATAGTTTTGGCAGTAGTTAGCGGTCTATTCGTACTAGAATCTTTGTCAGTGATTATTCAAGTTGCATCTTTTAAGTTAACAGGAAAAAGAGTTTTCCAAATGGCACCATTACATCATCACTTTGAGAAAAAAGGTTGGAGTGAGTCTACGGTGGTAATTCGTTTTTGGATTATAGCGATTGTTTTTGCTTTAATAGGTTTAGCATCTCTTAAATTAAGATAATGCTTTCATTAGAACAATGTAGCCAAAAAAAATTTTTAGTTTTTGGTCTTGGAATTAGCGGCAATGCAACTTTATCTCAGTTAAAAAAAAATAAAGCGATAGTAGAATGCTGGGATGATAGTCCTCAATTAAGAAGAAAAATTCAAAAAAAATATAAGGTCAATAAAAATTGGTTTACAAGTGATTATGATTTCATAGTCATATCCCCAGGGGTTAACATTTATTTGCATTCAAAAAAGTTATTCTTTTTAAAGAATAAGAGCAAAATTATCACTGATTTAGATTTATTTCTTAGTTCTATCGAAGGTCAAAAAGTTGTCATGGTTACGGGTACGAATGGTAAATCTACCATGTGCAAGTTAATCTATGATTTACTAAAAGATTCAAAGAAAAAAGTTTATATTGGAGGCAATTACGGAAACCCAGTTTTAAACTTGCCATATAAAAATAAAGCAGCAATTTTTGTGCTCGAGTTATCTTCTTATCAACTTGATTACTCTTCACGTTTACATAGTGACGTTTCTATTTTATTAAATGTTAGCCCTGACCATATTGAAAGACATAAGAATTTTAATAATTACATTTCAGCCAAACTTAAAATCTTTAATGGACTTTCAAAAGAAGGGGCAGGATTTTTAGATTTGAGTACGGATGTTCAATCTAAGATATTTAACCTTTTTAAATCTCAAAAATATAGCAAGAACAGTATTCAATTGATTAAAAAAAAAATTAATTTCAAATTAAAAACAAATTCAATTAGTCCAAATTTAAGAGGAGCTCATTATAAAAATTTTTTATATATTGCTTTAAAGATTTCAAAGTTATTTAAAATTTCTAACAAAAGTTATCTAAGAACAATTAAAAATTTTAAAGGACTTCCGCATAGACAAGAAATTGTCAAAATAAAGAATAATCTAACTTTTATAAACGATTCTAAAGCAACAAATTTTTCGTCGACTTTAGTTGCATTGAAAAACTATAAAAATATACATTGGATTCTCGGAGGACTCCCTAAAGCGAAAGATAAAATAAATATATCTACATTTAAAAGAGATATTTTAAAAACATATATTATTGGAAAAAGTACAAAATTATTTTTGAAACAAATTAAAAATACTTTAAAATGTAGTATTAATTTTTCTATTAAGAACGCTTTGCTTTCGGCATTGAATGAAGCAAAAAAATATCCAACTTTAAAACAAGTTATACTATTGAGCCCAGCAGCAGCTTCATTTGATCAGTATAAGAATTTTGAACATAGAGGGACAGATTTTATAAATTTAGTAAAAAGATATTCATGATTAATCTTGGCAGGACTAATACAGATAGATTTGCCTTATGGTGGAGAAATATTGATAAACTTCTTTTAATTTCAATTCTTTCATTAATATTCTTAGGAATATTTTTTGCTTACGCCTCTACTTCCAATATTGCTTCAGAAAAAATTTATAAAACAGATTATCTTTTTATTGTTAAACAAATCTTGTTTGCATCTATCAGCGTTCTAATTTTAGTTTCATTATCTTTATTAGATCCAAAGCAAATAGAAAAATATTGCATTTTAGGCTTTGTTATTGCTGCCTTTTTATTATTGTCCGTTTTAATTTTTGGAGTTGAGGTTAAAGGATCTAAAAGATGGATAAATCTAATTCTTTTTAGGTTCCAGCCCGTTGAAATCTATAAACCCTTCTTTGTTTTATTATGTTCTTTAATTATTTCTAATTTGCAAATAGGAGATCTTAAATTAAGGATTTTCTATAGCTTTTGCGCACTATTCTTTTCTTTATTGTTATTATTAAACCAACCTGATGTCGGTCAAAGTTTACTAATTTCTTCTGTGTGGTTAATTCTAATATTCGTTTCTGGAATTAGTATTGCTGTTCTTTTATCCTTAGGATCAGTTATTTTTTTTGGTATAGCCACGGCAATTCTTTTATTTAGCGAAAGATTTTCTTATATTTTTAAAAGATTAAAAACTTTCGTAGATCCTAGCAAAGGAGACAATCTTCAAACACAAAAAGCGTTAGATGCAATTAAGCAAGGTGGATTTACAGGCAGAGGAATAGGAGAGGGAATATTAAAAGAAAAAGTTCCAGAAGCTCATACAGATTTCGTTCTAGCAGTTATTGGTGAAGAGTTTGGAATTTTAATGATATTAGTAATATTCTTAATAATTACTTTTATTTTTTTAAGAATTTTTTCACAATTTAATAACGAGAATAATCATTTTAGAAAACTAGTATTAATAGGATTATCTTGTTTAGTTTATTTGCAATCAATTATTAATTTAGGTGTTACTTTAAACATTTTACCAAATAAAGGCATGACTTTTCCATTTATAAGTTATGGAGGATCTTCAATGATTGGATGCGGAATAATATTCGGAATATTACTTTGTTTTACTAAAAGAAAATTATCTTAATGAAAAAAATCTTAATTTGCACAGGAGGAACTGGAGGACATATATTCCCAGCATTATCACTTGCTGAACATTTAAAAAAAAATTTTCATGTAGATCTTATTACAGATTACAGAGCTAAAAGATTCATAAATAATATTAATTTAAAAAATATATCTTTTATTAATGTAAAAACTCCCACAGATAAAAATGGTTTAGCATTAATTTATTCAATATTTTTAATATTTTTTTCATTTATATATTCATTTTTTTTTATATTATTTAAAAGACCCAATTTAATTATTGGCTCTGGAGGATATGCCTCATTTCCAATACTTTTAGCAGCAAGATTGCTTAATAAAAAATTTGTTATTTACGAAACAAATTCTGTAGTGGGTAGGGTCAACAAATTTTTTTTAAAAAGTGCCACTAAAATATTCACTGGATATCCATTAAAAGATTTAAATATAAATAGTGAAAAAATTATTTTTGTTGGACAGTTAATTAGACAGCAAATTTATATCGCAAAAAATAGTGAAAAATTTAAGAAAGATAATGATTTTAATTTTACTTTATTAGTAGTTGGGGGGAGCCAAGGAGCTGAGATTTTTAGTAGAATACTACCGCAATCATTAAATAAATTGTTTAATTTAAATCTAAAAATAAAAATTTTTCATCAAGTAGGAAATAAAGAGCAGGAGGGAATGTTAGATCATTCTTATAAAAATAATACTAATGTTAAAATCTTTAATTTTGAACCTCATATTGAAAATTATATGATCCAATCAGACTTAGTTATTACTAGAGCTGGATCTTCGACATTATCAGAACTATCTTTCTTGCAAATTCCATTTATAGCAATTCCATTTAAAGACTCTTTGGATAATCACCAGTTTTATAATGCCAATTACTTTTTTGAGAAGAATGCTTGTTGGTTAATAGAGCAGCAGGATCTAAATAGCGAAAAGTTATTTGATTTAATCAAAGAATTAATCCTACACAAAGAAAAGTTACTTGAAAAAAAGGGCAAATTAAAAGAATTAAGCAAAACAAACGTAAACGAAATCTTTGAGAAGCAAATAAATAGTATTTTACTATGACCTTTAAAATTACAGCCAATGATCAGGTACATTTTATTGGAATAGGTGGAATCGGCATGAGTGGGATTGCTGAAATTATGCATAATATCGGATTTAAAGTTCAAGGTAGCGATCCGTCAAAAAATAATAAAAATATAAAAAGATTAAAAAAATTTGGATTAAAAATTTTTTTTAATCATAAAAAAAAAAATATAGGAAATTCTAAATTAGTCGTTTTCTCATCCGCTATAAGCAAAGATAATCCAGAACTAAAAGAAGCACGAAGAAAGAAAATACCGGTAATTCAGAGAGTAGAAATGTTATCTGAAATTGTTAAATTAAAAAAAAATATAGTCATCAGCGGAGCTCATGGAAAAACAACCATTACTTCTTTGATATCGACGCTTTTATTTAAGGCAAAATTAGATCCAATGATTATTAACGGGGGTATATTAAACTCTATTAATTCAAATGCATTATTTGGAAAAGGGGATTGGGCTGTTGTTGAAGCAGACGAGTCTGATGGAAGTTTTTTAAAAATTCCTATTACTTATTCTGTAGTAAGTAATATTGATAAAGAGCACCTAGATTATTATAAAAATTTTAAAAATTTATATAAAAGTTTTGAAACTTTTATAAATAAGACACCTTTAATTGGAAAATCTTTTGTTTGTACAGATGATAAGTTTTTAAAAAAAATTTTAGGTAAAAAAAATAAATCTAATATTATTACTTATGGTTTTAATAAAGAAGCTGATCTTCGGCCACATAATGTAAAGAATTTAGGAACAATGATGTGTTTCGACATATCTATTAAACTTAATAATAAAATCGAAAATATTAAAAATATAGAATTAAATTTATTGGGTATGCACAATGTTCTTAACGCTACAGCCGCAATTGGAGTTGCTAAAAGCTTGAGCATTAAAAATAATATTATTAAAAAAACTTTAAAAAATTTTTTAGGAGTGCAAAGAAGGTTAACTAAAATAATTAGTTTTCGAGGAAGTGAAATTTACGATGATTATGCACATCATCCAACTGAGATTAAAGCTGTATTAAATGCTATTAAATCAGGTTTTAAAGAAAAAAAAATTGTAACCGTATTTCAGCCTCATAGGTATTCAAGAGTTGCATTGCTAAAAAAAGAATTTAGTAATGCATTTAAAGATAGTGACTTAGTTGTTTTGTGTCCTATTTATGCAGCAAGTGAGAAGCCCATAAAAAATATTAATCATTATGAATTAGCAAAGCTTATAAGAAAAAATTCTAAAAAAGAAGTTATGTGTATAGAAAATAAGGATGATCTAGAAAAATTTATAAAACGTCATACTTATGGAAATGAGGTTATAGTTTGTATGGGAGCGGGTAGCATTAGTAATTGGATTAGAGAAATCGCTGTTAATTTAAAAGATGAATATTAATTTTAATTCCCAATTAAAAAAGAATTTACAAGGAGAGTTAAGAGAAAATTTTGACTTATCCAAATCCAATTGGCTTGGGATTGGGGGGGAAGCTAAATTTTTTTTTAAACCAAAAGATCTAAAAGATCTACAAATACTTTTAAGAAATAATAATCATCATCTTCCTATTATTGTTATTGGCTCAGGTTCAAATTTGTTAATTAGAGATAAAGGTTTTAATGGAATTGCAATTAAATTTGGTAAAGATTTTGATTATATAAAAATTAATAATGAAATTATAAATTGCGGGCCTTCAACACAAAAATTATTTTTAGCTGAGCAAGCAGCAAATAATAATTTAACAGGCTTTGAATTTTTATATTGTATTCCGGGAACAGTAGCTGGTGGCGTCGTTATGAATTCAGGGTGCTATGGAGACGATATGTCAAAAATAGTAACAAGCATTTCAATTATTGATATGAGTGGAAAGATAAAGATTATTAATAATAAAGATATTAATTTTGCTTATCGTCATAGTTCAATTACCAAAAACCAGATCATCACCAATGTTGAAATGAAGGGAGCAAGGTTAGATAAACAAAAAATATTAGAAAACATGAAAAATTTGAGAAATAAAAAAGATACCGAACAGCCTCAAAAAATAAAAACCGGGGGAAGCACATTTAAGAATCCTAAAGATTCAAACAAAAAAGCTTGGCAATTAATAAAAGAGTCGGGCTGTTCTGATCTAAGAATTGGCGATGTTAAATTGTCTAATTTGCATTGCAATTTTTTAGAAAATCTAGGTAAGGCAAGCTCAAAAGATGTAGAAAATTTAATTAACAATATAAAAGAAGAAGTTTTTAAAAAAACAAATATAAACTTAGAACTTGAATTAGAGGTTATAGGAGAAAAGTGAAAAAAGAAAAAATAACAGTCTTAATGGGCGGAATGTCTGCCGAGAGAGAAGTAAGTCTAGATAGCGGAAAAGCCTGTGCAAAAGCTCTAACAGAACTTGGTTTTGATGTAACAAGCCTTGATGCAAAAGATGATTTTATTGAAAAATTAATTAAGAATAAGCCAGATAAGGTTTTTAATGCTCTTCATGGAAAATTTGGAGAAGATGGTTCTATTCAAGGTTTGTTAGAACATTTAAAAATACCTTATACTCATTCTGGAATTTTGTCTTCAGCCATTGCCATGGATAAATTAACATCCAAAAAAATATTTAAAGATGCAAAAATTAATACACCAGAATATTTAGTAGTAAAAAATTTAGAAGATTTTAAAAAATCAAAGATTGGATACCCTTGTGTCGTTAAACCTAATGACGAAGGATCTAGCGTAGGTGTTTATATTTTTAATCAATTAAAAAAATCAAATGAAGACACAGTAATTTCTCTATTGAAGAAATATAATTTTTTAATTTTAGAAAAATATATTCCAGGAAGGGAAATACAGGTTGCTGTAATGGGATCAAAAGCATTAGGGGCAATAGAGATTATTCCCACAAGATCTTTTTATGATTATGAGGCAAAATACTCCTCTAGCGCTAAAACAAAACACGTTATCCCGGTTTCAATGAATGAGTCGGATTACAAAAAAATCTTAGATACGGCATTACAAGCTCATAATACTTTAGGCTGCAAAGGGGTTACTAGATCTGACTTTAGATATAATGAATCAGATAAAGATAATAAGATTTATATTCTTGAGGTTAATACTCAACCAGGCATGACAAATTTATCTTTAGTTCCAGAGATTGCTAATTATTACGGCATATCTTTTAACGAATTAGTTGAATGGATTATTAACGATGCTTCTATTAATAGATGACAAAAAAAAAGAGATATATTCTTCTCGCCTTGTTAATTTTTCTAACAACGTTTAATCCTGAGTTACCTTTATTAAAGCTTGGTTTTTTTATTATTAAAACAGTTAATGTTTCTGGTTCAAAAAATATAGATGCAGAAAAGATAAAAAAGCAATTTAATTTTTTAATTAATACTAGCATTTTAAGTATAGATAATAATAAAATGAATGAAATAGTTTCACATAATGAGTGGATTCATTTTATTAATATTAATAAAAAATTTCCTTCAGTCGTTAATATTAATATAGTTGAGCACGAACCGCTCTTAATTTGGAAAAAAGGAAACAATAATTTAATTATTACCAACCAATTTACGTTAGTAGAAAAATTTAACTTAGTTAATTTTTCAAATCAAATACAAGCAAAGGGCAATTTAGACATTCAAGATCTTAAGAGTCTTTATAACGCATTAAATGACAATAATTTTGACTTATCTAATATTGTTAGTTTTGATTTTATAAGTTCTGAAAGATGGGATTTGTTTTTGAAAGGTAATAAAAAAATTATGCTAGGAAGATATGATTATAATCAACAAATAATCAATTTAAATAAGATATTGATTCAGTTAAAAGATGAAAAATTTACTTATATTGATTTAAGACTTAAGAACAAAATATTTGTAAAATAAAGAATGATTCAAAAAGATGAGCTGATTGCATCTATAGACATAGGTTCTTCAAAAATTAAATGTCTAATTGCAAAAATTCAAAATAATAGAATTGAAATCGTTGGCAAATCAAGCGTTGCATCAAAAGGAATTTCAAAAGGTTTAGTAGCAAATTTTGAAGAGGCTAATTTAACTGTACGTCAATGTTTAGAAATTGCTGAAAAACAAGCCGGAGTTTCTCTAAATAAAATTATTGTAAATGCAGAGTTTGAAAATATTTTCAGTAATATATTAACAGAATACAAAAGTATTCATGGCGAACCGATAGAGCATGAAAAAGATATTCAGGGCTTAATACATATTGCAGTAGATGAAATCTCAAAAAATAATAAAGACAAAGGAATTTTACATGTGTTTTCTACAAATTATAAGATTGATAAAAAAGTTAATGTTGAAAATCCAGTTGGTTTTAAAGCAAATACTTTTTCAACAGATATTCACGCAATTTTAGCTGACCATTCTTCAATTGATAATCTAAAAAACATTATTAACTCGTGTGAATTATCAGTAGAGAATTATGTTTGTGGACCATATGCTCTAGGTTTATCTTTTTTAACAGCGGAAGATTTAAAAGAAGATATTATTTGTATTGATTTTGGAAAAGACAAAACAAGCTTTTCTATATTTGAAAATCACACTCTTTCCTATGTGGGAGTTATTCCTTTTGGATCCAATCATATATCAAAAGATCTAGCTAAAGTTTTAGATATTAAATTAGAAGTGGCCGATAGAATTAAGATTGAAAGTGGAGATTGTTTAATAAATGAAACTATTAATGATAAGATTGAATATTTACCAGTACATTTGTTTCCAGATGATGATTTTAGAAAAATCTCTAAAACAATGGTAAATACAATTATTAATTCTAGAGTTGAAGAGATTTTACAGTTAATTTACAAAAAAATTAAATCTTATAATTTGATAGATATAAAAAGTAAAAAAATTTATCTTTCAGGCAGAGGATCAAATTTAATAGGATTTTTATCTTTAGTAAGAAAATATTTTTCTCACAGAACAGAATTAGTTTTACAAAGAAAACATCAAGACCCAAATTTGATTAATAATCTTTCCCAGGATTTTCTAGTTTGCTATGGAATAATTAAAAATTATTTTTATGGATTTTCATCTGAAGCATTGCCAATTAAATTTAAAAATACAGGCTTTTTTTCAAGACTTTTATCTATTTTTCAAAAGTAGAAATCGTAACAAAAGGTGATTAGCTATTATTTTAAATCTTACTAAATATATATTTTATCAAAAATATGTATCAAAAGACTTTAAAGTCTAAAATCAATTTTAAAGGCATAAGTCTTCATAGTGGCTTAGTCTCAAATCTTATTATTAAACCTGCGGCACCCAATTCAGGAATAAATTTTATTAGAGTTGATTATAAGGGCAAAGAAAAAATAATACCTGCTTATATCGACAATTCTTTGCCGGCAAAACTTTGCACAACTATTTCTAACAAACATGTCTCAATATCAACTATTGAGCATCTTATGTCCGCTTTGTCAGGTATGGGCATAGATAATGCAACTGTTGAAATTGACTCTCAGGAATTACCTATACTAGACGGAAGCTCAAAGGAATTTGTAATCGCCATACAAGACACAGGAACTGCAATCCAGGGAGTTGAAAAAAAATATATTAAAATATTAAAAAAAATTATTGTTAAAGATAAAGATAAATTTATTTCAATTGAACCAACTAATAAAAATCAATTAGAAATTGATTATGAAATTAATTTTCATGACCGAGTTATAAAAAAGCAGAGTAAAAAAATAGATTTAGAGAAAGACGGTTTTATGCAGGTGTATGACTCTAGAACTTTTTGTTTGCAAAAAGATCTTGAAAATATATTTAAGATGGGACTTGCAAAAGGGGGTTCGTTAGAGAATGCAATTGTTGTTTCAGAAGATAAAGTTTTAAATCAAGATGGTCTTAGATATAAAGATGAATTTGTAAGACACAAGATTTTAGATTGTATAGGAGATTTATACTTAGCCGGTTGCTCAATTATTGGTAAGGTTAATTGTTACCAAGGAGGGCATGATATGACGCGTAAGTTATTAGAAGCTTTAAAAAAAAATAAAAATGCATGGAGTTTAACTACGAAAAATCTAAAAAAATTTTCCACAGTTAGTTCTTATTTACCAAATCAACTTGTAGTGAATCTTTAGTTTTAGTGGTAAAACTTAATTAAAATAAAAAATAAAAATTTTAATTTTAATGTTTAGACTAAAAAAAGAATTCACTATTTTATTAATATTTTTATTTATTTTTAGCTGCTCCTCATCAGATAGAGCGCTGGTAGACCCCCCAAAGCCAAAAGTAGAACTTTCAAAATTGTATAATTTTGCAATGGAGGATTTTAAAAATAATAGACCTGAACCAGCTATTGAAAAATTTAAAACAGTCGAAAAAGATTATTCATATACAGAATGGGCTCCCAAATCTGTTTTAATGATAGCTTATATTTATTATGAAACCGGTCGCTGCCCAGATGCGTATTATGCGATTGATCGTTATATTAAATATTACCCTAATAATCCCGAAAGAATTTATGCGGAGTACTTAAAAGGAATGTGCTATTTCGAAGAAGTAAGTGAATTTTCTAAAGATCAAGAAAAAACATTGCAAGCAGTTAAACAGTTTAATTTTTTAATTAAAACATATCCAAAGACTGAATATGCAGAAGATGCAAAATTTAAATTAGATTTATTAAATGATTTGTTAGCTGGAAAAGAGATGTATGTGGCAAGATATTATATGAACCAAAAAAAATGGGCCGCAGCTTTAAATAGATTAAAAACGATTGTAGATAAGTATCAAACAACAATTTATATAGAAGAAGCTCTCTATAGAATCGTAGAAATTTATCATAAATTAGGACTCGAAGAAGATGCGAATAAAGCAGCGTCAATCCTTGGTTATAATTTTAATTCAAGTGAATGGTATAAAAAAAGTTACTTATTAGTTTCTACAAATCAAACTGTTTTACCTAAAAAAGATAGATCTCTTTTAGATAGTTTTAAAAAAGTATTTAATTAAAAAAGTTTAATGAGCGGATTGTCTTTAAAAGAGTACAAAGAAAAAATTATTCTAATCCAAAAATTAAATAAAGCCTATTACCATAACGATAATCCTTTAATTTCAGATGCTGAATACGATAAGATTAAGATAAGTATCTTAAGTTTTGAAAAAAAAAATCCAGATCTTATAGATAAAGATTCCCCTTCGAAGAAAATAGGTTTCACGCCTTCAGAAAAATTTTCTAAAGTTAAGCACCTTGTACCAATGCTATCTCTGGATAATGCTTTTGAAAAAGTAGATGTGGAAGATTTCCTAAAAAAAATTAAAAATTATCTAAATTTTAAAGAAGATTATAAAATAGAGTTAACAGCAGAACCTAAAATTGATGGGATTTCTGCATCTTTAATTTATAAAAATAATAAAATTATTCGAGGACTTTCAAGAGGAGATGGTGAATTTGGAGAGGATATAACAGAAAATTTATTAACCATTAAGGATATTCCAAGAGTATTAAAAGATGAAAATATAGAAGAAGAATTTGAAATTAGAGGAGAAGTTTATATTGGTAAAAAAGATTTTGAAAAATTGAAAGACGATTTTGCAAATCCAAGAAATGCAGCAGGCGGCTCGTTGAGACAAAAGGACTTCAAAAAAACAGCTTTAATACCATTAAAGTTTTTTGCGCATAGTATTGGAAATATTGATGAAAAAAGATTTAAAACACATACAAACTTTTTAAGTTTTTGTAAGAAAATTGGTTTTAAAACAAATCCACTCACAAAGACTCTAAGTTCAGTTGATGAAATAATGAAAAGTTATCATCATATTGAAGAGATAAGGTCTTCATTGGATTATGATATTGATGGTATTGTTTACAAAGTAAATGACTTAAGTCTGCAAAAAAGACTTGGCAGTTTATCTTCTTCTCCTAGATGGGCGATTGCTCATAAATTTTCTTCAGAAAAAGCCACAACTGTTATTAGAAAAATAGATATTCAAGTTGGAAGAACTGGAGCGCTAACACCGGTTGCAAAATTAGACCCGGTTAATGTCGGAGGAGTTTTGGTTTCTAATGCCACATTACATAATGAAGATGAAATCATCAGAAAAGATATTAGGTTAAATGATACAGTTATTATTCAAAGGGCGGGCGATGTTATTCCTCAAGTTGTTGAAGTTATAAAATCTAAAAGAGATAAGAGTAGTAAAAAATTTATATTCCCAGACAAGTGTCTTTGTGGGAGAGCCGCTGTAAAAGATTACAATGAAACGTCAAAAAAATTAGATTCTGTTAAGAGATGTTCAGATACAGGTTTCAATTGTGAATTTATGGCAAGAGAAAAGCTTAAGCATTTTGTTTCAAAAGAAGCTCTAGATATCGAAGGTTTTGGAAAAAAAATTATAGAGGATTTTTGGGCTTTAAATTTCATTCGTTTACCGCAAGACATCTTTAGTCTTGATTATAAAAAAGTAGAAAAATTAGAGGGCTGGGGGGAACTGTCAGTTAGCAATTTAAAAACCGCAATTGAAAAAAGTAAAAGTATTAGTCTTGCAAAATTTATATATAGCCTTGGTATAAGACATATCGGCCAAGAAAATGCCAAAAATTTAGCACGTTATTTTGTTTCAATAAAAAACTTTTTAAAATTGTGCGAGGCTAATCTTTTTATAAATGAGATTAGTAATTTAGATGAGATTGATGGCATTGGTGAAACGCAAGTTGAGTCATTAAAAATATTTTTTAAAGACAAAAAAAATAATAAAATTGTTCACGAATTGAGTAAGATTTTAAATATTGAAAATTTTATAGAGAAAAAAATTGATAGTTTCTTTTCTGGAAAAAATATTATGTTTACAGGTGGATTTTATGCAATGAGTAGATCTGAAGCTAAATCATTATCAGAAACTTTAGGTGCAAAAATCTTAAGTTCTGTTACTAAGAAATTAGATTACTTAATTATAGGCTCATCTAAACCAACTAAAAGTAAAGTTGATAAAGCAAAGGAACTGGGCATTAAAATTATTGAAGAAAATGAATGGATGAAGCTATCTAAAAATAGCTGAACAAGCGTTTGTTAACATTGTTAATTCAACATTATTCATAAAGGGTTTTAAAATATAATAAACTTTTTCATGGTAGTTATTAATCCAGTTTATTTCTTTTTGATTTAAAATTTTTTTGTTAATACAATCTTTATCGATAGGAACCATTGTAAAATCTAAAAACTTTAAATTATTATTATTTATTTTTTTACAATAAATTAAATTCTCAATTCGTATTCCAAATTTATTTTCTTTATAAAATCCTGGCTCATTAGAAAGTATCATGCCTGGTAAAATCTTTTGATTATTTAAAGGTGATAATCCTTGAGGTCCTTCATGAACATTTAAAAAGTAACCAACGCCATGACCAGTGCCATGAGAATAGTTATGGCCTAATTTAAATAAAGGAGCTCTAGCAACTTTATCTATATCTTTTCCTGTAGTAGATTTTTTTATTTCATACGAAGACACTGCAATATGTCCTTTTAGAACAGTTGAATAGATTTTTTTTTGTAGTTTAGATATTTTCCCAATGGCTATTGTTCTGGTTACATCGGTAGTTCCGTATAAATACTGACTACCAGAATCTAAAAGGTAAAAGTTATTTCCAGTTATTGCCTTATTAGTTTTTTTATTGGCCCTGTAGTGAACAATGGCTCCATTTTGAGCAAATGCTGAAATAGTATTAAAACTTGGATATAAATAATTTTTGCAAAGCTTTTTAAATTGTTCAAGTCTGTTTTGTGCAGAGATTTCAGTAATTCTTTTTTTACTATAATTATTTTTTAGCCAGAAAATAAATTTTGTTAAAGCAATACCGTCAAATAAATGAGCAATTTTAGTATTACTAATTTCTGTTTTATTTTTTAGCGCTTTTAGTAAGTCTATAGGGTCATTGGTTTTAATAATCTTATTGGAAGAATTAAGATTTTTTTCAAAATCATAACAGCATGTCTTTTTATCTATTAAGATTTTTGATTTTTTAATTTTCTTTATATAATCAAGAAAAAGTTCTTCTTTTTTAAATGTTATATTTTTTTTGAAAAATATCCTAATTTGAGGAGTGATCTTACTTAAGTTTGTAAAAAATATTATTTTTCCATCTTTTTTAACGATCAGTTTACCGTTGGTTAGTGGACTAGATAAAGAGTCGCGTCCTCTAATATTTATTAACCAAGAAATATTCTCAACCGCAGTACAAAATAAATAATCAATCTGATTTGATATAAGTATTTTTTTTAATCTAATAATTTTATCTAAATAGTGCTCTCCATGAAATTTTTTTTCTAGAAGATAGAATTTTTTATCTTTAGTTTTAGATTTATTTTTCCATATTTTATCAATTAAATTATCTTTAATCGGAATGAGTGAGATTTTATTATTTCCAACAATATTATTTAATGTATTTGAGGTAAAAAGTTTTGGGTCAAATCCTAATGAGATTTGTCTACTTAGGTTCTTAAAAACATCTTGGGGTTTTATTTTAGATATTTCGCAAATTTTAAAACTTTTATTAACCTCAACTTTTGCCTGGAGGGTATATCGACCATCGACAAATAAATAAGACGTTTTTTTCAAAATTATAGCAAGGCCAGATGAGCCGCTAAACTCAGATATAAATTTTAATCGATCTCTATTCTCAGGAACATATTCTCCAAAATACTCATCATTTTTTGGAATTAAATAACCGTCACAGTTATTTTTTTTAAAAACTTCTCTTAATTGATTAATTTTTTTCATTAAATTTTTTTATAAATTTATCAATTATTTTTTTTTCTCCATGCTTTTTAAAAATAATTATGAGTTTATTATCCTCAATATGAATAACTTTTCCATTGCCAAAATCCTCGTGAGTGACACTTTCACCAACTTTAAAAATAGTATTATTGTTGATATAAGTTATTTTATTAAAATTATTTTTTATCTTTTTTGCTTGTTGTAATCTATTCCATCCAGGACTTCTTGACGGTTGGTCAAAATCAATTTCTTGATTGAAATCAAAATCTTCTTTTTGATATTCGGTAAAATGATTTTTTATATTTAATTTATCTTTAGGTAGTTCTTCGATAAATCGAGAGGGAAGTGTTGGCATCCAATCTATATCACGATCTCTTTTTCCTCCGTAGATTCTTCTGTTATTCACAAAAGAGATAAATAACTTTTTCTTTGCTCTGGTAATTGCGACGTAAGCAAGTCTTCTCTCTTCTTCAATTGCCTTTTGACCTTTTTCATCAATTGATTTTTGATGGGGAAATAAACCTTCTTCCCACCCTGGTAAGAAGACAACATCAAACTCAAGCCCCTTAGCAGCATGCATAGTCATTAAGTTTACTTTCTCTCCATTCCAATCTTCATCTGTTGAGGTTTGTAATGAAATATTTTCAAGAAAGTCTTGAAGACTAGAGTAGTTTTTCATTGATAATATTAACTCTTTTAAGTTTTCAAGTTTACTATCTGCTTCAGGTGTTTTTTCATTCATTAGCATTTGAGAATATCCAGATTCATCCAGAACTCTTTCTGTCAGCTCATAATGAGAAAGTTCTTTTGATAGTTTTCTCCATAATTGAATATCATTAATAATTTTTTTTAAGCTTAAAACAGTTTTTCCCTTAGAGTTTTCTTGCTCACAATAAATAAGAGATGCCTGTTCTAAATTAATATCCCTCTCTTTAGCAATTTTATGGATTTCTTTTAAAGTTGCATCGCCAATAGCACGTTTAGGAGTATTAATTATTCTTTCAAAAGCCAGATCATCATTTTCTTGATAAACAATTCTAAGGTAGCAGATTGCATCTTTAATTTCTGCACGGTCATAAAATTTTAATCCGCCAATAACTCTATAAGGTAGATTAATTTTTATAAAACGATCTTCGAATTCTCTTGTCTGAAAAGAAGCTCTTACAAGTATAGATATTTGATTAAGCGAATATTCCTTTGATAAATTTTTTTCAATTTCGTCAGCTACTCTTACTGCTTCATCATAACCATTATTATAGCAATTAACGTCAATCAAATCTCCATTGGCGTTTTCGGACCATAATTTTTTACCTAGTCTATCTTCATTATTTGATATTAAAGAAGAGGCAGTATCTAAAATATTTTGTGTAGATCGATAATTTTGTTCTAGTTTTATAACTTTTGTGTGTGTATGAATTTTTTCAAAATTTAAAATGTTTTTAACTTCAGCGCCGCGCCAACTATAAATAGACTGGTCATCATCTCCTACGCAGCAAAGATTGTTATTTTTTTTAGATAAAAGATCTAACCATATATTTTGAATAAAATTTGTATCTTGATATTCATCAACAAGAATATATTTAAAATTATTATGATACAGTTCTAAGATTTCTGGTACGGTTTTAAATATTGTAACGCAATGCAGAATAAGATCTCCAAAATCAACACAATTCATAATCTTTAATCTTTGTTGGTAGATTTTATATATTTTTAGCGCTGTATCTTTAATGTAGTTTTCATTTATAATTTTAACTTCACTAGGAATAAGACCCTTATTTTTCCAGTCATCTATAAAAGCAGCAATTAATTTTGGAGGTATTTTTTTTATATCGATATTTTCAGATTCAATTATATTTTTAATTAGTCTTAATTGATCAAGAGTGTCTAAAATTGTAAAATTTGATTTTAAACCAACGGCCTCAGCATGTCGTCTTAAAATTTTATTGCTAATAGAATGGAAAGTTCCAAGCCAAGGTATAGAAGAAGATTGAGCGCTAAGAAGTTTTAATATTCTTTCTCGCATTTCATTTGCGGCTTTATTAGTAAAGGTTACGCAAAGAATTTGTGTTGCCCAACATTTTTTTGTTTCAATAAGATGAACAACTCGAGTTGTTAAAACTTTAGTTTTCCCAGAGCCTGCGCCAGCAAGAATTAGTAGCGGTCCATCACTATGAGTGACAGCTTCTTTTTGTTGATTATTAAGGTTTAATAGGTAATTTTGGTTCGTGGAATTCATAAAATCAAATAGATCAAGTAGTTAACATAATATAACAAAAATTAAATGATTCTTAGGAAATTACAGTCTTTAGAGTTTTTATCGTCTTTAAAGTCCTTAAAGTCTTTTTATAATCACAAAATATACAGTGGCATAATGGTTGTAATAGCAGCTACAATATTTTTAATTTTTTTATCACCCTATTTTATAGATTTAGACAAATATAGACCTGAGATTGAAAATCAGATTCAAGAAAAGTTTTTTATCAAAATAAAGATTAATGAAAAAATTTCTTATAAACCATTTCTAAGGCCTCATATCCAACTATTTTCGGTGGATATTTTCGACGTCAATAAAAAAGAAGATGTCTATTTAGGAAATATATATAAAATTAATTTACGTATAAATATTTTTAATATTATTTTAAGAAAATTTAATATTAACGATATTGAGATTCGAGATGGTATTATTGAAGTTGATGGTAATTATTTTGATAATTTTTTTAAACATAATGACGCCGTTAAAGACTTAAAAGTTATTAAAATTAGTAATTTAGATTTTAAATATTCTTCAAGCAAAAATTCTATTGAAATTAGTGACATTGATAGCGAAATAATTTTTGAACAAGGTAATGTAAAAAAATTTAATTTAACAGGAAATTTATTTAACCTACCTATTGCAGCTAATTTTAAGGGCTCTAAAGATAAAGATCAAAGTATTGGAAAATTGTCGGTTGAATCTCCAGATCTTAAATTTTACTTAGACGCTAATTTAACTAATATTAATTTTTTAAAAAATGAATTCCTTGGAAATGGAAGAATTAGATTTGCAAATACTTTAAGTACCATTGGTTTAAATAATTTAACTCTACAGTTTAATTTTGATTTAAAAGATGAGTTTGTAGAATTAAATAATATTTTAGTTAATTCTTTTCTTTATAAAGGAACCGGAAATGCGAAAATTTCTATAAAACCTAAACTTGCATTTGCAGGCGAATTTAATTTTATAGACACTAATTTTAAAAAATTATCTAACAGTGATTTAAAAGATAATTTAGTTCATCATAAACTATTTAATATTCATGATGATTTTTATGGAGTTTTTAAATTAAATTTTAAAAACATGGTAACTAATCATAATCTTTTCTCTGATGCCAATGCATTAGTTATTGTAGAGGGAGGAGATGTGAACGTAAAAGAGCTAAATTTAATTTCAAAATCTAATGATCAATTAAAAATAAATGGTCGTTTTATTACTCAAAATAGAGAAACGATATTCTTCTTTAATTCTCAGATTAACCTTAAAAATGTTAGAAATTTTTATAAAAATACAAATGGTGCAAGGGAAAAAATAGCTCTTTTACCAAATGATATTCTTTCTGCAAAAATGAGCGCCGATTTAAACATGAAAAAAGGAAGAATAGTTATTAATGAGATTGTTGGAGGTAATAGTAAGAAGTTCAGTAGAGTAAGTCTTAATACTATCCAAGAAGAGTTTAATTTGCGTTTAAATAAAGATATTTTGAATATTTTAGATGCAAGAATTTATAGTTTCTTGTTCTAACTTGGGTGAACCATTTTTCTTGGGTTCATTATTTGATTATATTCCCTCTCATTAACTAACCCGCTTTTCAAAGCTTCCGCTTTTAAAGATGTCCCATTTTTATGGGCTCTTTTTGCAATCATAGATGCATTGTCGTAACCAATTTTTGGAGCAAGAGCTGTCACTAACATTAAAGAATTATTTAATAATGCAGAAATTCTTTTTGTATCGGCCTTAAGTCCTTTAAGGCAGTATTGAACAAAGCAATTAATGGAGTCAGATAGTAATTCAATAGATTGCATCATGCTGTGACCAATGACAGGTTTAAAAACATTTAATTCAAAGTGACCATTCGATGCAGCAACAGTAACTGTTGTATGATTACCCATAACTCTTGTGCATACCATAGTCACCGCTTCACACTGAGTTGGATTTACTTTGCCTGGCATAATAGATGAACCCGGTTCATTTTCTGGAAGAATAAGTTCTGCATAACCAGCTCTAGGTCCTGAGCCAAGAAATCTTATATCATTTGTAATTTTCATTAAAGCAACCGCAAGAGTATTAAGTGTTCCAGATAGATTTACTATTGGTTCATGACTTGCAAGTGCTTCAAATTTATTTGGAGCAGTTTTAAATGGTAATTTAGTAATTTTTTTAATTTCTACTGCAATTTTTTTATCAAAACCTTTTTTACTATTAATACCTGTGCCAACAGCCGTCCCCCCTTGGGCAAGAAAATAAATTTCTTTTAGAGCAATTTCAATACGTTTAATACAATTTTTTATTTGCGTTTGATAACCTGAGAATTCTTGACCTAATGTTAAAGGGGTTGCATCTTGAAGATGAGTTCTTCCAATTTTAACAATATTTTTAAATTTATTAACTTTTATTGCTAATTCTTTTTCTAATAATTTTAAAGAGGGAATAAGTCTTTTGTTCACATCAATAGCAACAGCTATATGAATCGCACTTGGATAAGTATCGTTTGTGGATTGCGATTTATTTACATGATCATTTGGATGAACAGGTGTTTTTGAACCCATTTTTCCACCTAAGATTTCTATAGCGCGATTAGAAATAACCTCATTAACATTCATATTTGTTTGTGTACCAGAACCTGTTTGCCAAACTTTAAGGGGAAAGTGACCGTCAAATTTTCCTTTAATTACTTCATCAGAGGCCTTGATAATTGCTAGTGAGACTTTTTTATCTAAAGACTTGAACTTAAAATTAACAATAGCAGCAGCTTTTTTGATGATAGCGATTGCTTTAATTATTTCTAATGGAACTAATATTTTTCCAATTTTAAAGTACTTTAAAGAACGTTCTGTTTGAGCGCCCCAGTACTTATCAGCCGGTACTTTGATTTTACCAAAACTATCTGATTCAATTCTTGATGCCATATGACTATTATCTTATATCACTAATGATAATTTTTAATAGTTGGTAATCAAGCAGAATTTATGAATGTTTTAATTATAGGCGCTACTTTTGGCATAGGCTATGAACTTAGTAAAAAATACTTAGATCATTGTGATAATTTAATTTTATTAGGAAGAACCCAAGAAAAATTACAAAATTTAAAATTAGAACTTAATTCAAAAAGAACAAAAGTTTCTACTTTTTCTTTAGACGTTACGGAAAAAGAAAATTGTAAAAGAATAGTTAGTGAGATTATTAAAGAGTTTAAAACAATCGATCTTGCAGTTTATTGCTCTGGCTATTATGAGCCTCATGACACTTTTGATATTAGATTAGATCTTTTTGAAAAAACTTTTGCAGTTAATTTTTTTGGTATGATTAATTGTTTTTCGATTTTGTTGCCTCATTTTAAATCACAACAATCGGGACATCTTGCAGCTATAAGTTCACTAGCTGGATTTGGAGGACTTCCAAATTCTTCTTCTTATGGTCCATCTAAAGCAGCAATGATTAATTATTTTGAATCTATTAAAATTGACTGTGACAAAAATAATATTTCTTTGAGCATTATTAATCCTGGCTTTGTTAAATCTAGATTAACAGAAAAAAATACATTTGATATGCCATTTATTATGGAAGCAGATAAAGCCGCTGAAATTATTTTCGAAGGAATATTAGCTGGAAAATATGACATCACTTTTCCAATTCAAATGAAAATTATATTTAAAATATTACAACTATTACCAAGACCTATTTATTTTTTTCTAGTTAAAATATTGACGAAAAATATTTAAATGTTTTATGAAAAACACGTTTTTTGTTGCATAAATAAAAGGCCCGATTCAAATCCTAAAGGCTGTTGTAGTTTAAAAAATTCAGAAGATTTACAGACAGAATTAAAGATAAAAATCAAAAATCTGAAATTAAATAAAAAAATTAGAATTAATAAAGCAGGTTGTTTGGATCGATGCGATCATGGACCGGTAATGGTTATTTATCCAGAAGGAGTTTGGTACACTTTTAAAAACTCAGAAGATATTGATGAGATTTTAAATTCTCATTTGTTAAATAACAAGATTGTAGAAAGATTAAAAATATAATTTTTTACTTTAGTGCTATAGCAATATCTTTTTTTAAATCAGCAACTGTCTCTAAACCTATAGAAAGTCTTATCAAATTATCTGTAATACCAAGGGATAATCTTTCTTTTTCATTCAAAATACGATGTGTAGTTGTTGCCGGGTGAGTCACGATAGATTTTGTATCGCCTAAATTGTTAGAGATATCAAATATTTTTAATTTATTAATAAATTTAAAAGCATTTTTTTTATTTCCTTTAATTTTAAAACTTAAAATTGTTCCACCAAGTATTTGTTGTTTTTTAGCAAGCGTGTATTGAGAAGAAGTTTTTAAAAAAGGATAAAACACCTTCTCAACTTTTGAACTCTTTTGTAGAAACTGGGCAATTTCTAAAGCGGCATTAGACTGCGCTTCCACTCTAAGTTTAATAGTTTCTAAACCCTTTAACAAAACCCAAGCATTAAATGGGCTCATAGAAGGGCCGGTATGTCTAAGAAATGGTTTTAAAATATTTTCTTTAAATTTTGTTGAAGACAAGATTGCTCCACCCAAAACTCTTCCCTGTCCATCTATGTGTTTTGTTCCAGAATAAACAATAATATCGGCGCCCAGCAAAACAGGTTTTTGCAGAATGGGACTTGCAAAAATATTATCAATAACAGTTTTGATTCTATGTTTTTTTGCCATATTACAAACTGCCTTAATATCTATAAGTTCTAAAAGTGGATTTGAGGGTGTTTCAAAAAAGAATATTTTTGTATTTTTTTTAATAGCTTTTCTCCATTCGTTTATATTTTTCCCATCTACAAACGTTACTTCAATCCCATAACGAGGCAGAATATTTTTTACAATTTCTTTGCAAGAACCAAATAAAGCAGAAGCAGATATAAGATGATCGCCGGCTCTTAACTGACACATTAATGAAAAGAAAACAGCAGCCATACCGCTTGCTGTTGCAAAACAATCTTCAGAACCGTCTAACAAAGCTAATCTTTTTTCAAATGTTTCGATGGTAGGATTTGAGTAACGAGTGTACTGAAAACCTTTTTTACTTCCTTTAAAAATAGCTTCAGCTTGTTCAGCGCTATCATAAACAAATCCCGAAGTTAGGAATAACGCTTCAGAAGTTTCATTAAATTGACTTCTGTTCAATCCGCCTCGGATTAAATTAGTGTTAGTTCCTAACTTATTTTTTTTCATTTTTCAGTTCTTAATTCTTTAGCCGCCTGCACCATAGTTTCTAGTGCAGCTATTGTTTCAGGCCAGCCTCTTGTCTTAAGACCACAATCTGGATTCACCCAGATTCTTTTCTTATCAATTAATTTAGAAGCTTTTTGAATAAGTTCTTTCATCTCATTCTTATTTGGAACTCTTGGTGAGTGAATATCGTAAACACCAGGTCCTACTTCATTTGGATATTTGAACTTCTCAAATGTTTTTAATAGCTCCATTCTAGATCTCGATGTTTCGATTGAGATAACATCAGCATCTAAAGCCGCGATTGCGTCAATAATATCTTCAAATTCAGCGTAACACATGTGCGTGTGTATTTGAGTTTCATCTTTTGCAACAGCAGCGGAAATTTGGAACGCTTTAACAGCCCAATCCAAATATTCTTTCCAGTTACTTTTCTTTAATGGCAAACCTTCTCTTAAAGCAGGTTCATCAATTTGAATCATTTTAATGCCATTTTTTTCAAGATCCTCAACTTCATCACGTATAGCAAAAGCGATTTGTTGAGCTGTATCTTTTCTTGGCTGATCATCTCTTACAAATGACCACTGAAGAATTGTTATTGGGCCTGTTAACATTCCTTTAACAATTTTCTTTGTTTGATTTTGTGCAAATTTTGACCATTTTACAGTCATTGATTCTGGACGAGAAACATCACCGTAAATAATTGGCGGTTTTACACATCGAGACCCATAGCTTTGTACCCAGCCACTAGATGTAAATGTAAATCCTTTAAGTTGCTCACCAAAGTATTCAACCATGTCATTTCTTTCAAATTCTCCATGAACAATAACATCGATGTCTATTTGCTCTTGTTTTTTAATAGCATCAATTGTTTTTGCTTTTAGAAAATCCTCATACTCATTTAGGCTTAATTCATTTTTTTTAAATTTAGCGCGAGCATTTCTAACATCTGTCGTTTGAGGAAAAGATCCAATGGTTGTTGTTGGGTACAAAGGTAATCCAAAAACTTCACTTTGTATTTTACATCTTTTTTCAAAGTTAGATTTTCTATTTAAGATTTGAGCCGTAATATTTTTAGCTCTTTGCTTAACTTTATCATCATGAATTAACTCAGATTTTTCTCTGCTCGTGATATCTTTTTTATTCTCATCTAAGAAATTTTTAATTTCATTGTTACCGTTGTTTAATGAAATTTTAATATGATTAAGTTCAACTAATTTTTGCTTAGCAAATGATAACCATTTTCTAATTTTTTCAGGAACTTTAGTTTCTAAACCCAAGTCATAAGGAGTGTGTAATAATGGACAAGAAGATGAGATCCATAAATTTTTTATGTTTTTTGCATATTCTGCAACTTGTTCAATCTTTTTATTAACATCTGATTTCCAAATATTTCTTCCATCAACAATTCCAACAGAGATAGTTTTGTCCGTATTTTTTAAAGAATCTATATTCGAGATTTTGCCACGTATTAAATCAAAATGAATACCATCCACATCACTTGTCAAAACTTCTTTTTCGATTTCAGAATCAAGTTTTTCAAAGTAAGTTGTTAGTATAATTTTAGATGAACCAGCGAATTTCTTTAATTGATTTAAAGTTTTTTTAATCAATTTAACAAAATCAGCATTTTGGTTTTTAACTAAAATAGGTTCGTCGATTTGAATCCATTCAGCGCCTTTTTTATTTAACGTAGATAAAATTTCACCATAAACTGGAAGCAAATTATCTAATAAATCAATGCTTTTAAAAGATTCATCAGTAGTTTTCCCAAGGCTTAAGAAGGTAAGAGGGCCTAAGATAATAGGCTTTGTATTAAAACCTAATTTTTTTGCCTCATCAAATTCATCAAAGGGTTTATTAGAACTTAATTTAAATTTTTGATTTTTTGAAAATTCCGGCACTAAGTAATGATAATTAGTGTCAAACCATTTTGTCATTTCAAGTGCTGGCACATCCAAATCTTTTGTTTGTGAACCACGTGCCATTGCAAAATAAGTTTTAAAAGAAACTTTGTCGTCTTTATGTTTGTATCGTTCTGGAATTGAACCTACTAAACAAATGGTATCCAAAACTTGATCATAAAATGAGAAATCATTTGAACAAATATAATCAACACCATTATCTTTTTGCGTTTGCCAGTTATTTTTTTTTAATTCACTAGCGCATTTTAATAAATCACTCTCAGAAATCTCAGATTTCCAATATTTTTCTAAAGCATTTTTTAATTCTCTTTTAGGACCTATTCTTGGGTATCCGATGCAATTTATTTTGATCATTATATGTATATCTCCTTTGGGTTAAAAAATTGATTTGTATTCTTATTATATTCTTTTTTTTGCACTTCTTTCCCTGCTAACAGATTTTTACAAACTGCATATGATAATTCATATTTATTAAGTGTGTAAAAATGAAATTCGTTAACACCTTCAGCTTGTAATTTGTTTATAAGATTACAAGCAATGTCAATGCCAACGAATTTTTGTTCTTCTTGATTTTCTTTTAAATTAGAGAATTTGTCTTCAATCCATTTAGGAATAGATGTTCCGCATTTTAAACTAAAATCTTTTACTTTTTGAAAATTACTAATTGGCAAGATGCCAGGAATAATAGGCGCTTTGATTCCATAAGCAATTGACTTGTCTCTAAATCTTAAAAATTTTTCATGATCAAAGAAGAATTGAGTTATGACTTTATCACCGCCTTGCTCTACTTTAATTTTCAAATTTTCTAGATCTTCATTTTCGTTTTTAGATTCTGGATGTTTTTCAGGATAACCTGCAACTGCAATATCAAAGTTACCAATTTTTTTTAAACCTTTAACCATGTCAGCAGCGTTAATGTAGCCTTTTGGATGGGGTTGATATTTTGTATCTTTTTTTCTTACGTCGCCTCGCAAAGCCACAATTTTATTTATACCGTTATTTAACCAATCCAGAGCAATACTATTGATTTCATCTTTGCTCATATCAACGCATGTAAGGTGTCCAGCAACAGGAGTGTTTGAATTTTTCTTTATTTTTTTAACTAAATAGTCGCTTTTATCTCTCTCACCACCACCAGCGCCAAACGTAACGGACACAAATTTTGGATTAAATACTTCTAGTTTAGTAAAGCTTTCCCATAAGCCTTCATCAGCAGCCTTATCTTTGGCTGGAAAGAACTCAAAACTAATATTCAAATCTTTGCTCATAATTTATTCTAAACAAAGGTTTTTTTGAATTTTTGTAAAAAAACCACCAGATAAAGCGGCGGTTATTAAGTGCATCGCTTTAGCTGGATTTATAAAGCGCCCGCAATTTGAAAATAACTCAGCGCTGGGATTAAATAACTTTATTAAGATAATTAGTCAATATAGACCTAGATTTATCAATGATTCCAAACAATTTTTTACTGTTTGTTCAGTTAATTACCGTACTCTTTATTACACCTGGCCCGCAAAGAATTTTGATTATTACTAACTCTATGAATTATGGATTTCCTAAAAGTTTATGGACAGGATTAGGCGATGTATCTGCAAATGCAATTCAGATGGTATGTGCAACATTTGGAGTTTATGCACTCATAAAACCACATCCACAAGTATTAGATACTTTTAAATGGATTGGTGGATTATATTTAATTTATTTAGCAATAAAATTTTTAAAAAGAAAGACTAGTGTCTCAATCGATAAAAGTTTTGGAACTCGTTCAGCAATTGATTTATTTAAAGATGGCTTTATTTCTGCTTTCTTTAGCCCAGGCGCTATAGTTTTTTTTGTTGTTATGTTTCCTAATTTTTTAGATCCAAATAATAACTTTTTAATTCATTTTATTATTTTAATGACAACACACGTTGTTTTAGATTTTTTCTTTTTATCAATTTATGCAGGGGTATCTAGTAAGGTTGCAGTTTTTTTAAAAAACTATCCTAATCTAATAAGTAGATTATCAGGATGCGCTTTGTTATTTTTGGCTTATAAAATCTTGAGCACAAAAATTAATTTATGAGCATAACTTTTAATAAAGATTTCAAACAAGGTTGTATTGCTGGAGCAGGGATTCCTGGAATAAGTCTTGCAGCAAGTTTCTTTGCTTTAGGAGCCCTTTTTAAAAATGCAGGTTTGAATGCTACGCAAAGTTTTCTTTCAACATTAATTAGTTTTGCTCTGCCAGGACAAGTAGTGATGGCTGAGACCGTTATCGTTCATGGAACTTTCCTAAATATTTTTCTATCGGTTTATTTAACAAACGCCAGATTATATCCAATGACTATTAATTTAATTCCTGTCATTAGAGAGCAGGGCAGACCTAAGTGGCACTATTATTTGATATCACATTTAATAGCAGTGACTAGTTGGGTTCATATGCTTAATAATTACAAAACAATTAATAAAGGAAATCGTTTTAGTTTCTTTTTTGGACTTAGTGCTACTCTTTGGATTTTATCG
>Ga0209829_10000504_pt1 | contig 35595 bp, 27 predicted proteins | sample C_140205_EF_Meta_FD_187311 | JGI IMG/M metagenome (GOLD analysis project Ga0209829, IMG submission 187311) | Freshwater microbial communities from Lake Croche, Canada to study carbon cycling - C_140205_EF_MetaG (SPAdes) (version 2) | ecosystem: Environmental > Aquatic > Freshwater > Lake... | reverse complement strand
CACGCGTGTAAATATCTCTTCCTTGTAACTCTAACGGAGAATAAGGTTTTACACTAGATATGGTTGGAATATTTGATTTTACTAAGAAAGTAGGCACCAATTCTACCAATCCTCCAATTAATATGACCACTAAGGATAAAAGTAAAAATGGAGTTGGCCTGCGCTCAATCCAACGATGCCAATGTTCTCCACTGTGTTTTGTATATGTTTTTTCTAAAGCAGGTGCTTGTGCATCTTCATTCGCTTGCAAAGTTCCTTGTCCAATGGTTTTAAAGAAGTTAACCATCCCTATAATAGCACCTGTTAAGTAAAGCACTCCCCCAAGTGCTCTCATAGCATAAAAAGGCGCCATATAGGTAACGGTTTCTAAAAATTGATATTTTAATTGGCCACTGGGTGTGAATTGTTTCCACATTGAAACTTGTTGCCAACCTGCCCAATACATTGGGATCGCATAAAATAAGATTCCTAAAGTAGCTAACCAAAAATGTATATTGGCTAATTTTTTAGAATACAATTCAGTGCAATAAATTCTAGGTATCAACCAATACAATATACCAAATGTCAACATTCCATTCCAACCCAAACCTCCGATATGCACATGCGCAATAATCCAATCCGAAAAATGCGCTACTGCATTGATGCTTTTTAAAGAAAGCATCGGCCCTTCGAAAGTGGACATTCCATAAGCAGTTACGGCTACCACCATAAATTTCAATATCACATCTTCTCTCACTTTATCCCATGCCCCACGCAAGGTTAATAAACCATTGATCATGCCTCCCCAACTTGGAAAGATGAGCATGAAACTAAAAACAATGCCTAAGTTTTGCGCCCAATTTGGAAGTGCCGTATATAACAAATGGTGCGGGCCTGCCCAGATGTATAAAAATATCAAAGCCCAGAAATGTATGATGGATAATTTATAAGAAAATACAGGTCGATTGGCTGCTTTGGGCAAGAAATAATACATCAAACCTAAAAATGGAGTGGTTAAGAAAAACGCAACTGCATTATGACCATACCACCATTGTACTAATGCATCTTGTACCCCTGCATACCAACTATAACTTTTGAACAAACTAATAGGCAACTCAAATGAGTTCACTAAATGCAATACAGCCACCGTCACAAAAGTGGCAATATAAAACCACACTGCAACATACAAATGACGTTCTCTTCTTTTAATGATGGTAGCAAACATGTTAAAACCAAATACCACCCAAATCAAAGTAATGGCAATATCAATGGGCCATTCTAATTCTGCATATTCTTTGGCAGTAGAAATTCCTAATGGCAAGGTAATGGCTGCTGCCACTATAATCAATTGCCAGCCCCAAAAATGTATTTTGCTTAAAGCATCACTAAACATTCTTGTTTTTAATAAACGCTGTAATGAATAATACACCCCCATAAACATGGCATTACCCACAAATGCAAAAATGACTGCATTGGTATGCAAAGGTCTAATTCGACCAAAATTAAAATAGGGTTGTAAGTTTAATACAGTGGGAAAAACCAACTGTAAGGCAATCCATAATCCAACCGTCATTCCTACTACTCCCCAAATGATGGTGGCAATGGCAAAGTTCCTTACCGTCTTATTGTCGTACTGAAAACTTTCTACTAGCATAAGGTTAATTTAAATGGTTAATTATTTTTTATTTTTTACAGGTTCATTGTCGAATAAAATTCTCACAGAGGGGGTATAATCATCATCCATTTGTCCTGATTTCACAGACCATATAAAGGCGACTAAAAATCCGCCAGCTACGAATACACTTACAATGATTAAAATGACTATGACCCCCATGAGAACATATTTGAAACAAATTTATAGGGAATGCCTATTTCCCCTAATGACTTAGGTCAAATTTGGAACTGATATATATCAGTTATTGGACCTGATTTTTGAAGAATACAAATATGATAATAAAGCTGTAAGCGCAACAATACTGATAGAGCTAATGGGCATCAAGATGGCAGCCACCATCGGTGACAAACGGGCAGTGGTTGCAAAATACATACCAATTACATTATACATAATAGATAAAACAAAAATGAGTACAATAATTAACTTGGCCTTTTTAGCGTAAAAAATAAATTCGCTCAATAGATTTATTTGATTCCCTTCTAAAATGGCATCACTGGCTGGCGTAAATAAATGCGTTTGATCGGTGACTGCAATACCCACATCGCTTTTTTTCAAAGCCCCAGCATCATTTAAACCATCTCCAACCATCATCACTAGATGCCCCTTATTTTGTAAATGTTGAATGTAATGCAATTTATCGGATGGACTTTGTTCAAAAACCATCGGTATCTCCTGGCCTATTATTTGTAATAAATTAGAACGTTCCGTAGGGTGATCTCCACTTAATAAATGTAAATGATACCCATTTTTTAATAACTGATTGAACATTTTGTCAATTCCAATTCGATACGTATGATTGACTTTAAATACCCCCTTAAATTTTCCATTGATGGCCAAACAAACCACCGATCCTTCATTCACTTTCCCCTCTTGTATGCCATGTTCTTTTAAAAAAGCAATAGAACCAATGATAATTTCAAATGCACCACTTATTGCTTTCGTCCCTTTGCCAATAAAATTTTCTAATTTCTGAAAACTAGTAATATCTGCTACTTGTAACTTCAAAAATTGGGTTACCATTTGACTCAATGGATGTAATGACTCCCTAGTAACAGATTTTACCGCAATCATTTCTTCTTTACTTAATGTAATCCCTTTGTATTCTAGTTGAGTATCATCATGATTGGTCAATGTTCCAGTCTTGTCAAAAACAATGGTATCTATTTTATGCATGGCCTCAATGACGGATGCATTTTTACAATATAGTTTTTGTTTGCCCAGCCATCTTAATACATTTCCATAAGTAAAAGTAACAGTAAGCAATAAAGAACAAGGGCAAGCCACTATTAATACGGCTGTTACAGCAGGTAAAATTTTATGGGTATCATAGACACTCCAATAAATACCAGTAACCATAGCGATGCTTAATAATACCAAGGTAAAATATTGACTCCATGGATGTACAAATGATTTTTCTACATTTTTTTCAGTTTTTAACAAAGGGCTGTTCCACAACTCCGTGATATAACTTTGGCCAACAGGCTTCACTACCTCTAATTGAATCGATCTTCCTTTTTGTATCCCTCCAGCATATACCCATTGCCCTAGCGTCAGCGCAATGGGCGCATTTTCACCTGTCACAAAACTATAATCTATCAAAGCTCCTTCTGTTAATAGGATGGCGTCGGCAGGAATCATTTCATCTGATTTAATAAGTACAATTTCAGATTTAACTAATTCAGACAAAGGCTTATTCACCTCTTTCCCTTGTTCCAATACAGTCACCCCTAAAGGGAAAAAAGAACTGTAATCTCTATCAAAAGCAAATGAATCATAGGATTTGTCTTGAAACCACCTGCCTACCAACATAAAAAATACAATGCCACTCATGCTATCTAAATAACCAGCCCCTGTTTGGCTAATTATTTCATAAGCACTTCTTCCAAAAGTAACTGCAATGGCCAGCGCGATGGGCGCATCTATATTTAACCACTTTTGTCTAAGCCCGGTATACGCCGAAATAAAAAAACCACTCGCACTATACAATAAAACTGGCAAAGACAAGAGTAAATTGATGTAAATAAAAAAATGCCTTAATGAACCCAGTTCTGAAGCATCTTTTGATAAATACGCTGGAAAGCTTAACATCATAATATTGCTAAAACAAAAAGCCGCAATTCCAATTTTGTACAATTGTATTTTGTTGACTTTCTTTTTTTTGAGCCAATCATTGCCCCCTAAATGTATTACCGGCTCATACCCTACAAATGCCAATAGTTGCACCAATTCTTTTAATGAAATATGCGATGGATGGTATACTATTTTTATTTCCTTTTTTTCAAAATGGGTTTGAGAATGAATAATTCCTGAATTGATCTTACTCAGATTTTCGAGCAGCCAGACACAACTCACACAATGAATTTGTGGTAAATAAAAAGTGACATGTGCTTGATCGCCTAATTTAAATTGAATAAGCTGCTCCTGTATGACAGCATGGTCTAAATAATTATACCTATCAGAAGTAAATTGTCCTTTAGCCGTTAACCCTGGCATATCGGATAAGTCATAATATTGACATAAACCATTTTCATCTAAAAGCTGGTACACCATACTACACCCATTGCAACAAAAAAATTTGTCTTGCAAAAGAATGCTAGAATCACATTCCAGCCCACAGTGATAACATTTTTGTAATGACATGCTTACAACAAAAATGATTCAAAGAGGTTACATCATTACTGAGTGGCGTCATTTTAAAAACTGATATTCATCAGTTTTAGGGAAGCATTTGCTTGAAATTAGGATCCAATGCATTTTGCACTTCAATAAAGCCTTGTTTGTACCAATGCGTTCTTGCAACCAAGGCACGTATTTGATTTTCAACAAAGCCTTTATTTTTTTCGAGGGCTTTTAACTTATTTTTCTGCACTGGACTTGCATAGTTGTACAATGCACCCCAATAATTGTAGGACGCTGTCTGCTTCAAAAAAGCAATAGGATTTTTTTGCGCCTCCATCATTTTGTTATTTTGTACATACCAATGCAATACAAAATCATTCAACAGGCCATCTTCCCACAATACCTTATAATTGGTATCCATTTGAATGGATACACCATTGACCCATTTATCGGGATAAATGCCCCCTCCTCCATAAACCAAATGTCCTTTAGGAGTTTTAAAAGAAGGGCCTTTAAAACTGGAGTCCTGCTTCCCCAATGCATCTTCATGCAATCTTGTAATAAAATCATTTTCATATTCCTGCTTGCCTTGCGCGTAAGGCCTTTGTATATTTCTACCTAGAGGTGTGTAATATTTTGCTGTGGTCAATCGCAAAGCACCTCCATTGGACAATTTAAATTGTTGTTGCACCAATCCTTTTCCAAAAGAACGCCTCCCAACAATGGTTGCCCGGTCCCAATCTTGTAATGCACCAGCCAACACCTCACTTGCAGAAGCAGCGGTTTCATCCATTAAAATAGTTAACCCCCCTTGCTCAAACAGGCCTTCTCTTTTACTAAAATAATCTACGCGTGGTGAATGCACCCCTTGTGTATACACGATTAATTTATTTCCACTTAATAATTCGTCGGCAATACCTACTGCTTCCGATAACAATCCACCCCCATTGCCTCTTAAATCGATTACTAAAGATTTCATGCCCTTTTTCAACAAAGGCTCCAATGCTTGCATGAATGCCTCATACGTTCGGTCTGCAAATTTATTGATACGGATGTAACCAAGAATACTGTCTATCATATAACTCGCATCTACCGAAGAAACGGAAACATGGTCCCTGGTAATGACAAAAGATTTTTTCTCTCCCAAACGATTGACCAACAATTTAACTTTGCTATTGGCTGGCCCTTTTATTTTTTTTCGAATGTCATCGGCATCCCATTTTTTCCCAGACAATTGTATGCTATCATCTGCATTTAAAAGAATGTCTCCAATTTTTAAACCGGCTTTATCTGCTGGGCCTTCTTTCATTACATACGCTACAAAAACACTGTCTCTGAATTGTTGAAATTCAATACCGATACCTTTAAAATTAGGTTGCAATTGCTCATTTACCTCATTTAAATCGGCAGGTGGGATGTATACAGAATGAGGATCTAGCTGGGCCAAATAATAATTCGCCACTCTTATGCCTGCGCTATCATTGGAAACTGAATCTACATATTTCGAATTAACCAAATCAATCATTTCCTGAATGGGTTGTTGGCCATTGTTTGTAAAAGACCCTACATTAAAATTTCCTTTAAAAAAGACGCCAATCAAAATGCCAACAATGACCAAAAAGCCATAGAACAGAGGTTTGACCCAATTCAGATTATTATTTTCTTGCATGCTATATTTTATTCGGGCTAAAATTACACTAAAATGGCTATTTTCACACACAAGAGTGACAAGCTATGATAAAGAATTACCTCATTGCCGATAGTGGTGCTACCAAATGCCATTGGACCCTGATCCAAAACAACCAAAAAACCACGGTGAATACCATTGGTATCAGCCCTTATTTTTTATCTACTGCTGAGATGATTGCGTTACTTGAGAAAGCCTTTACAAAAAAGACGAGTCTAACAAAAATAGAAGCGGTTTACTTTTATGGTACTGGGTTAAGCAATCCCGACAATGTCTTATCCTTAAAAAAAGCTTTAAAAGCAGTATTTAAAAACGCAAAACTTTCTATCGAGACCGACTTAGTGGCCGCGGCTCGTGCCAGTTGTCAAAATGAAAAAGGGGTCGTTTGTATTTTAGGTACGGGTTCTAATACCGGTTTTTACAACGGAAAAAAAATTGCAAAAAATAGCCCTGGCTTAGGTTATGTTTTAGGTGACGAAGGCAGTGGCGCTTATTTAGGAAAAAAAGTAATTCAATATTTTTTATACCAAACCTTTGATGAAGAATTGATGGCAGCCTTTGAAAAAAAATTCCACCTTACCAAAGATGCAATTTTAAATAGTATTTACAAAAGCCCTTTCCCCAATAGAACACTTGCCTCATTTGCTCCTTTCTTAACAGAGCATCGAGGTCATTATATGATTGAAAATATTATTGAAGATGGATTGAATGATTTCTTTTTTACCCACATCAATAAAATGAATGAATCCTGGATTCACCCCATCCATTTTGTGGGTGGTGTTGCTTTTGCTTTTAAAGACATTATAAAGCAATTGGCCTTAAGCTATGAAATCGAATTGGGCAATATTATTAAATCGCCCATGGAAGGGTTGATTGCCTTTCACAAAAAACAATAAAAACACTATTCGTTGATTGTGTATGCATGAAATTGAACCTCATTATCATTGGCGCCATTTGTACATGGCAGAAGAAGATCCAAAATCTATTTTTTTTGGTCGCACTTACAGCGAATTTGAATTTTCTCAAACGGTTTACAATTATTACATTCATCCACAATGGGATGAATTTGGAAGCAAGACCCTGTATTTAAAAATTTTATTCGTTGATTATGATTTAAAATTTGCCATCATTGAAATGATTGGAGAATGGAACGACGCCATTGAAAATGATATCATGGAATTCAAAAGAGAAGTGCTGGACAAATTGATGGAAGAAGGAATTTATAAATTTATTTTAATCGCCGAAAGCGTTTTTAATTTTCACAGTGGCGACAAAGATTATTATGAGGAATTGTATGAACAAACTTCCGAAGAAGAAGGATGGGCGGTTTTAGTTAATTTTCACAACGCTGCACAACACGATTTTTTATTACGCAAATTAAATAGGTACATTGAACTCATGGAGATTAGTGCCTGGCGAACCTACAAACCGGAGGATTTTTTTCAATTGATTGATACCAAAATCAATCAGCGGCTTACTTAATTTTTTGGAGATTTTAATAGACCAATTCTTCATAAGCTGCTTGCAACTCACTATAAGCATGATTGTCCTTGGCCGCTTTGGCTGCTGCCATCCCTTTTTCATACCAAACAATCGCTGCCTCTTTATCATTTTTTCGCTCTAAACATTTTGCCAAATGATAATAAGACCCAATATAATCTGGAGCGTCGGTAAGTAATGCTACAAATAGATCCAGCGCTTTTTGCTCCTCTCCTAACTTAATATATTCTAAGGCCAAAGCATGTCTTAAAAAGTTATCCTTAGGTTGTTGATTTAAAAATTCAATAATTCTTTCAATTCGTGTCATCTTGGCTTATATTTGCATTAGTTGCATAAACAACTAACTATTACAAAACAAAATTAGCTATCATGAAGATCTTAGTTTGTATCAGTAAAACCCCCGATACCACTGCTAAAATTGCCTTTATCGAAGGTAATACAAAGTTGGATGAAAGCGGCATACAATGGATTATTAACCCTTACGACGAGTGGTATGCACTAGTTCGTGCCATTGAATTAAAAGAAAAAGACCCTGCTACATTAATACATTTAGTGACCGTTGGCGGCGTGGATACCGAACCCATTATTAGAAAAGCTTTGGCATTGGGCGGAGACGAAGCCATAAGAATTGATAGTACCAGCCATGATTCTTTTACCATTGCAAATCAAATTGCAGCCGTTGCCAAAGAAGGCGCTTATGATTTAATATTAACAGGAAAAGAGACGATTGATTACAATAGTGCATGCATCGGTTCCATGTTGTCTGCCCTACTAGATCTTCCCTTTATATCATTGGCCGATCATCTTGAGCTAAACGAAAAAGTAGCCACCGTTAAAAGAGAAATAGAAAGTGGTGAAGAAACCTGCGAGGCCAATCTTCCTCTGATTGTGAGTTGCCAAAAAGGAATGGCCGAACAAAGAATCCCGAATATGCGTGGTATCATGGCTGCGCGTACCAAACCTTTAAAAGTAGTTACTCCTGTTGCAATAGCTGCAACTACCAGCATCAGTGCATTCGACTTACCTCCTGCTAAATCTGGTGTAAAGCTTATTGATCCAGAGCAGATGGACGAGTTGGTTAAATTATTAAAAGAAGAAGCAAAAGTTATTTAAACCTCTACAATTTTATTATTATGGTACTTGTATATATAGATCAAGCCGATCAACAAATTAAAAAAGCATCTTTAGAAGCTTTGTCTTATGGCGCCGCCATTGCAAAACAATTGGGTTGTGCAACAGAAGCATTGGTTTTTGGAACGGTCAAAGACAACCTTGCAGATTTAGGAAAAAATGGCGCTCAAAAAGTACATCAATTAAAAAATGAAACTTTGAATTCCATGGATGTCAAAGTGCATTCCAATTTAGTAGCTGCTGCTGCAAAGCAACTCAACGCGAACGTAGTGGTATTTGCACACAACTTAAATGGACGAGCCATCGCTCCTGCTGTTGCTGTTAAATTAGATGCGGGCATTGTCACTGGTGCTTGTAGTTTACCCAACATGCAAAATGGATTTGAAGTAACTAAGACCGTTTTTTCTGGGAAAGCTTTTGCCAATATTAAAATTGAAACAGCTATAAAAGTAATTGCCATCAATCAAAATAGTTTTGGCCTAGTAGCATACGATAACGCGGCAAGCATTGAAGCAATTAATTTGGCCATCCCTCCCGCTTCAATTAAAATTACTAAAGTAGAAAAAATAGAAGGCGATATTCCATTAACAGAAGCCAATTTAGTGGTAAGTGGGGGCCGTGGTTTAAAAGGACCTGAAAACTGGGGCATACTATTAGATCTGGCCAAAGCTTTGGGTGCAGCTACTGCTTGCAGTAGACCTGTTTCAGATGCCGATTGGCGCCCACATCACGAACACGTTGGACAAACAGGAATTCAAATTGCACCTAATTTATACATTGCCATTGGTATTTCAGGAGCCATCCAACATTTAGCAGGTGTCAATAGAAGCAAAACCATTGTGGTTATTAATAAAGACCCCGAAGCTCCATTTTTTAAAGCAGCCGACTACGGTGTGGTAGGGGATGCTTTTGATGTAGTGCCAAGATTAACTGCAGCAATAGAAAAAGCAAAAGCTGCTAATTAAATATTAGTACTAATAAAATTTTAATTATTAAAGCGATCTAATTTGTCCGCCATCTACTGGCAAGTTAATTCCATTGATAAAATTGGCTTCTCCGCTACATAAAAAACAAACTGCTGCTGCCAATTCTTTAGGCTCCCCTAATCTTTTGACAGGAATGCTATTTTCAACTCCTTTGGTGATTTCTTCTTTTGATACACCCAATTTTGAAGCTCTATTAGAAAATAAATAGTCTAATCTTTCTGTATTGGTAAAGCCCGGCAATACATTGTTCACCGTGATTCCCCAAGGCCCTAATTCTCTGGATAAGGTTTTTGCCCAATTGGCCATTGCTGCACGTATGGTATTAGAAATACCTAAATCATCAATTGGTTCTTTAATGGATACCGATAGCAGATTGATAATTCTACCAAACTTGGCTTCACGCATGCCAGGCAATAATAGTTGAACCAATTGATGCGCATGTAATAAATGTGATTCAAAAGAGGCTTTTAAATCCTCTATACTAGTTTCATGCAATAAACCAGCAGCTGGACCTCCTGTATTATTGACCAAAATATGAACCGTTTTTATTTTTTCTACCCATTGAGTGAAGGTCTTTTTCGATGCCGATAAATTGGTTGTATCAATCAACAAATATTGATGTGTTTGCGCTAAGGGTGTGGGCAAAGATTTTACCACTGCTTTTAATTTTTCTTCGGTTCTTGCAAACACAATTACGGTAGCACCTGCTGCTGCCAATGCATGTGCCGAGGCCGCCCCAAGTCCTTGCGATGCTCCCCCTACCAATGCAACTTTATTTTGTAAACTATACATGTTCAATTTTTTATTTTTATTGCGCACTCAGTTTTGCATAATCTTCTCTAACAGGATTAAACACATCTATGATGTCACAATCGGTGATACTTTTTCCAGAATGAACTGTATTAGACGGAATAATAAATACAGCGCCTGCTGATAACAGATGTGGCGTGCCATTCACCGTTAATTCAAAATCTCCCTGAACTATATGGGTGACTTGTTCATGAATATGTTGATGCGCTGGTAAAGTATGTCCTGCTTTTGAATGCACAAAGGACCAAGTCATGGAATTACTATGTATTAATTTAGACTCAAAGCCAGCACATAAAGTAACCAGCTTAATTTCAGACAATTGAATTGGTTTCATAGACATTATTTAATATGCACAATTTACTGCTTCTATTAAAAATAGGCCTTAAAAGATTTGTTTTTTTAATTAACTTTGAAACACCAATTAGTATATGCAAAAAATTGAATTAGAAATAGTAGCCTTATCACATAGTATTACCCAATCTAACTCTTATGCAGTTATATTAGGGGAGGTGAATGGTTTACGTCGACTACCCATTGTCATTGGCGGATTTGAGGCGCAAGCCATTGCAGTTGCTTTAGAAAATATGCATCCTTCAAGACCTTTGACACACGATTTGATGAAAAATTTTATGACCGCTTTTGACATCAAATTACAAGAAGTATATATATGCGATTTGCAGGAAGGTATTTTTTATTCAAAATTAGTTTGCTTTACCTCCAATGACACCATAGAAATTGATAGTAGAACAAGCGATGCCCTTGCCTTAGCCGTTCGTTTTGGTTGTCCCATTTATGTGTACGATAACATTTTAGAACAAGCAGGATTGGCCAATGAAAATGCCGAAAAAGTGGTTCCCCCAACGAACATCGTCACCGCGCCTACCAACAACGATTTATCAAGCTTGTCCTTGGTTGAATTAAATAAATTATTACAAGAAGTTTTAGAACAAGAAGATTATATACGTGCTATTGATATTAGAGATGAGATCAATAAAAAAAATGCGCAAAAGAAATCCTAAAGAATGATTCAATTTCCCAATTGTAAAATTAATTTAGGTTTATCTATCTTAGAAAAAAGAACAGATGGATTTCATGCATTAGAAACTATTTTTTACCCCGTTGCTTTAAATGATCTCCTTGAAATTACAGCTACCAGCGGCCATCAAAATGAAATGGTTCAATTTACCAGTTCTGGAAATCCAATACCAGGTGATGTTTCAGGCAATTTATGTGTCAAAGCCTATCAAGTTCTAAAAGCAGATTTTCCACAACTATCTCCCGTAAAAATTCACTTACACAAAAAAATACCCATAGGTGCTGGTTTAGGTGGCGGCTCCAGTGATGGCGCAAATGCACTTATCATGCTAAACGATTTGTTTAAATTATACTTATCAAAAAATCAATTGCTGGATTATGCTGCCATGCTGGGCAGCGATTGTCCATTTTTCATTTTAAACGAAGCTTGTCATGCAACTGGAAGAGGCGAAATCATGCAAACCATTCCTATTCATTTAGAACACTATACCATTGCGTTGATTCATCCAAACATTTCTATTTCAACTGGCTGGGCTTTCCAACAAATTAAACCTTGTAAAAAAGAAAAAACCATCGCCGAAATCATCCAACAACCTATTACTACTTGGAAAAATGAATTGATCAATGATTTTGAAAAACCAGTGTTTGATGCCCATCCTACTTTATTGCAGATAAAAAATGATTTATACCATCAAGGAGCCCTCTATGCCAGCCTCAGTGGTTCGGGCAGCTCTCTATTTGGTCTATTTCCAAAAGGGATCACATGGAATGCTACGCCCTCCATTGACAAATTACAAATGGATCTCATTTGATTTATTTCAAAATTTATAAAGGCTAACGTTCGTTATTTGATATTATTCAATTAATTATTAAGTTTATTATTAATTATCAAATGGTTGGTAAATTTCTTGCAATTCTGCTATTAAAAACCCTACTTTTTTCGTAATTTTCCACGAATCGTTACCCGATTAGAAGTACCCAATATTCAACTGGTTATACATGACGAAAAATGAAAACTTAGGATTGTACAATCCTGCTTATGAACACGACGCTTGTGGCATTGGATTTGTTGCCAATATCAAAGGAGTAAAATCGCATCAGAACGTCATCGATGGGTTAACTATTTTAGAAAACATGGAGCACCGCGGTGCTTGTGGTTGTGAAATCAATACGGGAGATGGCGCGGGTATTATGATTCAAATTCCACATGAATTTTTTTTCGACGAATTATTACAACAAGGCATTCACTTACCCGACTCAAATGAATATGGTGTTGGATTTATTTTCTTCCCTACAGACAAATCTATATTAGCAGAATGCAAAGCCATCTTTGCACGTGCCGCAGAAAAATTAGGCATAGAAATTATAGGCTATCGAAAAGTACCTGTAGTCAAAGATTCTATTGGTCCTTCTGCTTTATCGGTAGAGCCCATCATGGAGCAGGTTTTTGTTAGAAAGCCTGATCACCTTACCCATCCGGAGGATTTTGAAAGAAAACTTTTTGTATTAAAAAATTACGCTTCACATACCATCAACAACGCTATCAAAAAAGAAGCCATTGGTTTTTACATGTCTTCTTTATCACAAAGCGTCATTGTTTACAAAGGCCAATTAACCAGTCGTCAAGTTCGAGCATACTTCCCAGACCTAAGCGAGAAAAGAGTGGTGTCTGCTTTTGGATTGATACACTCTCGCTTTGCCACCAATACTTTTCCTTCTTGGAAACTAGCACAGCCATTTCGTTACATCGCACACAATGGCGAAATAAATACCCTACAAGGAAATTTAAATTGGCTTAGATCCAACGAGTCAAGTTTTTTCTCTCCTTATTTTTCAAAGGAAGAAATTGAAATGATATTACCGGTGGTTACCTCAGGACAATCTGATTCAGCTTGCTTGGACAACCTCATTGAATTGCTTACTTTATCTGGTCGATCCTTGCCTCATGTAATGATGATGCTGATTCCGGAAGCTTGGGATGGCAATGATTTAATGGACCCGGTTAAAAAAGCTTTCTATGAATTTCATGCAGCGTTTATGGAACCCTGGGATGGACCAGCTTCGATTTCATTTACAGATGGAAAAATAATTGGCGCTACGCTAGATAGAAATGGGTTAAGACCTTCTCGTTATTGCGTCACCAATGACGACAGAGTTATCATGGCTTCTGAAACGGGTGTTTTACCAGTAGATCCATCCACCATTGTTGAAAAAGGTCGTTTGCAACCTGGAAAAATGTTTGTGGTAGATATGGAAGCGGGTAAAATTATTAGCGATACCGATTTAAAACAAAAAATTTGCGCGCAACAACCTTATGGTGATTGGTTAAATAAATATAAGATTCGTTTAGAAGAATTACCAGAACCAAGAATTCAATTTACACATTTAGAACACGACCAAATTTTTAAATACCAAAAAGCATTTGGATACAGCAAAGAAGATTTAGAAAATATTATTGCCCCTATGGCCTTGGATGGCAAGGAACCCGTTGGTTCTATGGGCACCGATACTCCATTGGCAGTATTGAGTGATCAACCTCAACACATCACAAGCTATTTTAAGCAATTGTTTGCGCAAGTAACCAACCCACCTATTGATCCTATTAGAGAAAGAATGGTGATGTCATTAGCCACTTTTGTGGGCAGCCAAGGAAATTTATTGACCGAAGATCCTATGGCAAGTCATTGTGTTGCTTTAAAACATCCTATTTTAAACAACCATGAATTAGAAAAAATAAGAAGTATTGATACGGGTGTATTTCAAGCCAAAACTTTACAATGTTATTTTAGAGCCGATGGAAAAGAAGGTTCCTTAAAAAGAGGATTGGATCGCTTGTGTCGTTATGCTGTAGATGCAGTAGAAGATGGATTTGAAGTGATTGTATTAACGGACCGTTCTATAGATTCTGAACATGCAGCCATTCCTACCCTGCTTGCTTGCGCAAGTGTACATCATCACTTAATTAGAAAAGGACTTAGAGGAAAAGTAGGCATTATTGTGGAAGCAGGAGATGTTTGGGAAGTACATCATTACGCTTGTTTAATAGGATTTGGCGCTACAGCCATTAATCCCTATATGGCATTGTCTACCATTCGTGATATGAAATTGCAAGAAAAAATCAAATCCGATTATGACGCAGAAAAATTAAAGAAGAATTATATTAAAGCGGTGAACGAAGGGTTGTACAAAGTATTCTCTAAAATGGGTATCTCTACTTTACAATCTTACCAAGGCGCACAAATATTTGAAATTATAGGCATTAATAAAGAAGTAGTCAACCGACATTTTACGGGTGCTATTTCTCGCATTGACGGAATGGGATTAGATGAAATTGCAAAAGAAATTTTAGCCAAACACGATTTGGCTTTCGCGAAAAAATCTTCTCCTGTAGATCGATTGACAGAAGGTGGCGTTTACCAATGGAAACGTCGTGGTGAATTTCATTTGTTCAATCCACAAACCATTCATCTGCTTCAACATTCCACCAAAGCAAATGATTATGCAAGTTTTAAAAAATATTCCAAGTTGGTAAACGATCAAACCGAAAAAGCTTGCACCTTAAGAAGCTTGTTTGATTTTAAACCAACCCGTCCTTCTATAGCTATTGATGAAGTAGAACCAGCAAGTGCGATCTACCGAAGATTTGCCACAGGTGCTATGTCTTTTGGATCCATTTCTTGGGAAGCACATACTACATTGGCTATTGCCATGAACCGCTTGGGTGGAAAAAGCAATACTGGAGAAGGCGGAGAAGATGAAATACGTTATACTAAATTACCCAATGGTGATTCTATGCGCAGTGCTATTAAACAAGTGGCCAGTGCAAGATTTGGAGTTACCAGTTATTATTTATCTGAAGCAGATGAATTACAAATTAAAATGGCACAGGGTGCTAAGCCAGGCGAAGGGGGTCAATTGCCAGGTGATAAAGTAGATGATTGGATTGGAAAAACAAGACACGCTACTCCAGGTGTTGGATTAATTTCTCCTCCACCCCATCATGATATTTATTCGATCGAAGATTTATCTCAACTCATATTTGATTTAAAAAATGCCAACCGCGCTGCCAGAATTAATGTAAAATTAGTTTCAAAAGCAGGTGTTGGTACGATTGCTGCTGGTGTGACCAAAGCAAAAGCCGATGTTGTTTTGATTGCAGGTTTTGATGGAGGCACAGGTGCTTCTCCACTAAGCTCTATCAAACACGCAGGTTTGCCATGGGAATTGGGATTGGCCGAAACACATCAAACCTTGGTAAAAAATAAATTACGTAGTCGTGTGGTAGTGCAAGCCGATGGCCAAATGAAAACGGGTCGTGATATTGCCATTGCTACTTTATTGGGTGCCGAAGAATGGGGCGTTGCCACTGCTGCCTTAATCGTAGAAGGTTGTATTATGATGCGAAAGTGTCATATGAATACCTGCCCGGTGGGGGTGGCTACACAAGACCCTGAATTACGCAAACGTTTTGCCGGAGATCCCGATCATGTGGTTCACTTTTTTGAATTCATAACGCAAGAGCTTCGTGAAATCATGGCCGAATTAGGTTATCGCACCATCAATGAAATGGTGGGACAAGTAGATGCATTGACCATGCGCGAAAATATCACCCATTGGAAGTACAAGAATTTAGATTTAAGTGATGTATTGTACAAAGCGCCTGCCGAAGCAGGTGTGGGCTTGTATCAAACAGAAACACAGGATCATTTGATGAGCGATGTATTGGATTGGAAATTATTAGCCGCAGCCAAACCTGCTATTGATGGTCAACAAAAAGTAAGCGCTCAATTTGAAATAAAAAATACAGACCGCACTACGGGCACCATCGTCTCTAATGAGATTACCAAAGTGTACAAAGCAAAAGGCTTACCAGAAGATACCCTACATTTTAAATTCAATGGAACTGCGGGTCAAAGCTTTGGCGCATTCAATACCAAAGGGGTTACTTTAGAATTAGAAGGGGATGCCAATGATTATTTTGGCAAAGGATTGAGTGGCGCGCAATTGATCGTATATCCTGATAAAAAAGCAAGCTTTGTTCCAGAAGAAAATATCATCATAGGGAACGTAGCATTTTATGGTGCCACCAGTGGTACTGCTTTTATTAGAGGAAAAGCCGGCGAAAGATTTGCAGTAAGAAATTCAGGAGCTACCATGGTAGTAGAAGGCATAGGCGATCATGGTTGTGAATACATGACAGGAGGCATCGCTGTTATATTAGGCGCTACAGGTAGAAACTTTGCAGCGGGCATGAGTGGCGGTATTGCTTATGTATATGATGTGCAGAATCATTTTGAAGTTTTGTGTAATAAAGAAATGGTAGCGTTGGAAGCGACAGACAAGGAAGATCAGGTGCTATTAAAAAAGTTAATTCAACAGCATTTTGAGAAAACGGGTAGTGCGGTTGCTAAATTTATATTGGCCGATTTTGAACATCAGTTAAAACATATTATAAAAGTTTTTCCAACTGATTACAAAAAGGCATTACAAAAACAAAAAGCAAAATTAACAACAGCAAAATAATCATTCATTTTTTTGAATAAAGCATATGGGCAAGCCAACTGGATTTAAAGAATTTACGAGAGAACTTCCTTCTAAATTACCTGTGAAGGACAGAAAGACGAACTATAAAGAGTTTGTCTCTTTATTGCCTGAACAGAAATTGAATGAACAATCGGCACGTTGCATGAATTGCGGTGTACCCTTTTGTCATAGTGGCTGTCCTTTAGGAAACATCATCCCAGAATTTAATGATGCAGTCTATCGCAAAGAATGGAAAGACGCCTACGAAATATTAATATCCACCAATAACTTTCCGGAATTTACAGGAAGAATTTGTCCTGCCCCATGTGAGAGTGCCTGTGTATTAGGAATTAACCAACCCGCAGTAACCATTGAAGAAATTGAAAAACATATTATTGAAATCGCTTTTGAAAAAGGATTTGTAGTTCCAAGGAAATTGAATGTAAGAACAGGCAAGAAAATTGCTGTGATAGGTTCTGGCCCAGCAGGTTTAGCAACTGCAGCGCAATTAAATTACGCAGGCCATGAAGTGACCGTTTATGAAAGAGATCCCAAGCCAGGAGGCTTACTTAGATTTGGTATTCCTGATTTTAAATTAGAGAAAACAGTTGTTGAACGTCGCATCAAAGTAATGGAAGAAGAAGGGGTACAATTTATTTGCAATGCCCATGTGGGTGTGAATGTAAGAGTCAATGACATTATGCGTGATTATCATGCAGTGGTATTGGCGGGTGGATCGACCATTCCAAGAGATTTAAATATTCCAGGACGAGATTTAAAAGGCGTTCATTATGCCATGGAATTTTTAAAACAACAAAATAAAAGAGTAAGTGAGTTGTCTATAGAAGAAACTGATATTCTAGCCACAAAAAAGAATGTAGTGGTGATTGGCGGTGGTGATACAGGCAGCGATTGTGTTGGAACCTCTAATAGACATTTAGCAAAATCAGTTACGCAATTTGAATTGTTGCCCAAACCTCCAGAAAGTAGGGCCAATTATATGCCATGGCCTACCTATCCTATGTTGTTGAAAACAACTACTTCTCACGAAGAAGGTGCGGACAGGATTTGGGAGGTGGCTACCAAAGCATTTATTGGTGATGAAAAAGGAAATTTAAAAGCATTACAAATAGTAGATTTAGAATGGACCAATGCTGCCGATGGTAGACCAAGTAAGTTCACAGAAAAAGCAGGTAGCTTAAGAGAAATACCTTGCGAACTAGCACTACTAGCAATGGGATTTTTGCATCCTGAACCCACAGGCCTATTAGATGAATTAGGTATTGAGTTGGATGAGCGTGGAAATGTAAAAGCAACAGAACAAGCCTATCAAACCAATATTGCCAAGGTATTTACTGCTGGAGATATGCGCAGAGGACAATCTTTAGTGGTTTGGGCTATTAGTGAAGGCAGGGAGTGTGCTCGTAAAGTAGACATCTATTTAACAGGATCTTCCTTATTGGCTTCCAAGGATAGTAGTTTATTTGTTCAACAGGTATAGTCGATTCCAATTTATTTTATTCTAATTTCTTACTGAAATCCAATATCAGTAGGAATCTTAGCAAGATTATTCGTTTTTCACATTATATAATATTAATTTATATATATTATTTATAATTCAAAATTTATAAAATAAATGTATTTTTGGATAATAAAATTCATATATAATATTTTATTAATGCTAAAATAACAACCATGAAAAACGAAACCGTACAAAAGTTTGCGCCCTTTATTCTTTTGCTCATTGTAGCCATTCTAGCCTTATTTGTACCACAGCTACCTGGCTTTCAAGGGGATGCTACCACTTACAGTGGTGCTGATATATCATGGATATTGGTTGCAACAGCACTTGTCTTTATCATGACACCAGGTTTGGCCTTCTTCTATGGAGGAATGGTTCACCGCAAAAACATCATCTCTACGATGATTAAGAGCATTGTATCGGCTGGTATTGTTTCTGTTATTTGGATCAGTTTTGGATACAGCTTAAGCTTTGGCGAAAGTATTCATGGCATCATTGGCAATCCAATGACGCATTTGTTTTTTAAAGGAGTAGTCAATGGCGCACCTACCCTACAAGGTGGCACTGCAATGACCATACCTTTATTATTATTTGCTATGTTCCAATTGATGTTTGCCATCATCACTCCAGGATTGGTCGTTGGTGCTGTAGCAGAACGTATTAAATTCACTTCCTACATTTTATTCATTGTTCTATTTATCATATTGGTATATGCTCCATTGGCACATTGGTCTTGGCATCCAAATGGCTTTTTATTAAAAATGGGTGCCCTTGATTTTGCGGGTGGAACAGTAGTTCATATTAGTGCTGGTTGCGCTGCCTTAGCAGGCGCGATTGTTTTAAAATCTCGCCGCTCTAAATTGGAACAACAAGAAATTCCTCCTGCCAATATTCCTTATGTATTAATTGGTACTGGTTTACTTTGGTTTGGTTGGTTTGGATTCAATGCAGGTTCTGCATTGGGTGCAAATAGTTTAGCCATCAACGCTTTTGCTACCACCAATACTGCTGCTGCAGCTGCTGGTTTAGCATGGATGTTTTTTGATGTCTTAAAAGGAAGAAAACCATCTGTACTTGGATTTTGCATTGGAGCCGTGGTAGGGTTAGTAGCCATTACTCCTGCTGCAGGCTTTGTGGGGATACCACAAAGTATATTTATTGGAATGATTGCAGCCATTATTTCAAATGTTGCAAGTCATGTATTCAAATTGTCAAGAGTTGATGATACCCTAGATGTATTCCCTTGTCATGGCATTGGGGGAATGGTAGGTATGTTGATGACTGGAATATTTGCTTCAAAATCGGTAAATGCAGCTGGTGCTGATGGATTGTTTTATGGCAACCCAAGCTTTTTCTTTATCCAACTTAAAGCCATGTTGATTGTTGTATTTTATAGCTTCACAGTATCTTTCTTAATTTTTAAATTGATTTCCATTATCATGCCATTGAGAGTGACTGAAGAAGACGAAGAATTGGGATTAGACGCTACTCAACATGATGAAAAATATGGCAGAAACCCCCTAAAGGCATAGTTTATATGTGTTTTCTTGCTGTTGTGAAAGCAAGTGAAGGTCCGAATGAAATTTCGGACCTTTTTTATTATATTAGTGCTACATGAAAGCATTTATAAAAGCCATTCAGTTTCTTTATTCTTTATATGCACTATTGGTATTTTCTCTACTTACCATACTATCTGCAATAGCCCTAATATTCCTTTTGCCATTTGGTAGAAAGAAATTAGGCAATCGCGTTTACTTCGTATGTAGATATTGGTCCAAAAGTTTTTACTTTTTTATTGGCTTCCGACATGAAGAAATTTATGAAGCCAATCATCAATTTAATCGCCCTCATATATTTGTTGGTAACCACAATTCCTATATGGACATTCCTCCTATAGTTCAATTAAAACATCAACCCATTCGAGCACTGGGTAAATTTGAATCTTCAAAAATTCCCATATTTGGTTGGGTATACCGAGCAGCAGTTATAATGGTAGACCGAAGTAGCCCTGCAAAAAGAGCGCAAAGTTTAAGAAATTTAAAAGCCGCTTTACATAAAAAAGTTTCCATATTTATTTTCCCAGAAGGCACTTTTAGCATGACCACTGAAACACCATTAAAATCTTTTTACAATGGTGCATTTAAATTGGCCATCGAAATGAACATACCCATACAACCAATATTAATGGTGGATGCAGTGGATAGAATGCATTTTGATAGCCTATTTTCATTAACTCCTGGCAAAAACCGAGTAGTTTATCTTGAAACCATTGAAGTAGCTCACTATACCATCGACCAAATGGATCAATTGCGAGATTTAGTTTATGAAAAAATGGACCAAGGCATGAGAAGATATAGAAAGTATCCAAAATCATAGTGTATTTTTGCACCCCAAACGATGTACGCCGAAATTATCATACCCTTAGCACTTCCTAAAAATTATACTTGGATGATTCCCGAAATCATGCAGGCCGATTTGATGATAGGAATGAGAGTAGAAGTGATGCTGGGTGCCAATAAAAGATATGCAGGCATTGTAAAAAAAATATTCCCGGAGAAGCCAGCAGATTTTAATCCCAAACCCATTTTATCTATACTTGACGATCAGCCGATCCTTTATCCACCTCAACTGAATTTATGGGAATGGATGGCGCAATACTATATGTGTACTGAAGGCGAAGTGATGCAGGCAGCCATACCCAGTCATTTAAAAATATCAAGTGAAAGTGTATTTATATTGAATGATGCCCATACCAATGATGGAAAAAATTTAAGTGATTCCGAATACATTGTTAGCGAAGCATTGGAAATTAGAAAAGTACTGAGCTTGCTTGAAATTCAAAAATTACTTGATAAAAAATCGGTCTACCCTATCATTAATAAATTGATTCAAAAAGGAATTTGCTTTGTGCAAGAAAATATGAAGGATAAATATAAAATAAAAGAAGAAACTTTTATTTTATTGCACCCCAATTATAGAAATGAAGCCGCCTTAGAAACCTTATTAAATGATTGGACCAGAGCACCGAAGCAATTAGAACTATTGCTTGCCTTTTTACACTATGAAAAAACAGAAGGAGAAGTGAGGCAAAAAGAGATGCTTGAAAAATCTGGTGCTTCTAGTGCACAATTAAAAGCATTGATAGACAAAGGGGTGCTAATGGCCGAAAAAAGAAAAAAAGATCGATTACCAACAGACCCTGCTCAAGGCAATCAAGATTTTCATAGTTTATCAAAGCAACAATTGGAAGCACTTAATACTATCCAAGAACAATTAGCTACCCTTCCTGTGCATCTTTTACATGGCATTACGGGCAGTGGAAAAACTCAAATTTACGTTGCCCTTATCAAGGAAGCCATCAAGCAAAATAAACAAGCTTTATATATGTTGCCTGAGATTGCACTAACAGCTCAAATGATAAGACGTTTAAAAAAATATTTCGGAGGCAGCATTGCTATCTATCATTCTAAATTCAATCCCAACGAAAGGGTCGAAATATGGAACAAGGTTAAAACAGGTGAAATTAAAATTGTATTAGGTGCCAGGTCGGCCTTATTCCTGCCCTACCAGGATTTATCACTAATCATCATTGATGAAGAGCATGATCCTTCTTACAAACAACAGGAACCTGCTCCAAGATACCAAGCAAGAGATACTGCTATTTATTACGCAAGTCAAATCAACGCCAAAGTAGTGCTAGGCTCTGCCACCCCTTCGGTGGAAACTTATTTTAACGCTGTGTCTAAAAAATATGGTTACACCTATTTAAGCGAACGCTTTAACCAAGGCGCGCTTCCAACCATTCAATTGATAGATATCAAAAAACAGCCTGCAGGGACCGCTATTTTAACACCCGAATTATTGGCTTCGATAAAAAAGACCATTGACCATAAAAAACAAGTCATCTTATTCCAAAATAGACGCGGTTATGCCCCCTATTTGATTTGTGAAACCTGCGGTTGGATTCCTCATTGCGAACATTGCGATGTTACCCTTACCTATCACAAAGCTAAAAATGTATTGTCCTGCCATTATTGTGGTGCCAGCTATCCGATTGTGTCTACTTGCAAAGCTTGCGGCAAACAACATTTTAAACAAAAAAGTTTTGGTACAGAGCAAATTGAAGAAAAATTAAATCAAAGCCTTCCTGGAGTTGTTGTGGCAAGAATGGATTTAGACAATGTGAAAGGCAAAAATGAACACGACCAATTGATTCAACAATTTGAACAAAAACAAATTGACATTCTCGTAGGCACCCAAATGGTCGTAAAAGGATTGGACTTTGAAAATGTGGATTTAGTAGGCATTGTGGATGCTGACAGCTTATTAAATTTTAATCATTACAGAGTCAACGAAAGAGCTTTTCAAATGATGGAACAAGTAAGTGGAAGAGCCGGCCGAACCAATGACCAAGGAAAAGTAATCATCCAAGTAAGTCAAACACAACACCCCATAGTACAACTGGTGCAACAACATGATTATTTTGGATTTTATGCATTTGAAATTCAAAATAGAAAACATTTTGCCTACCCTCCATTTAGCAGGTTGGTAAGTTTGTTATTTAAGCACAAAGAAAATAATATTGCAGAAGAAGCAATCAACCATTTTTTTCAGTCCCTTGGCCCAGCCATTCAAAAAACAGTATTAGGTCCAGCACAGCCCATTGTAAATAGAGTAAGAAATAAATACATTTGGGAATTGGCAGTGAAAATTTCAAAACAACCTGCCTCATTACTTCTCGCTAAAAAACAATTGTTACATTTCATTCGCTTATTACAAGTGCACCCTAGATACAAATCGGTACAAATTGTGATAGACATTGATCCAAATTAATGCTATGGTCATTGAAGAAAATAGTTCACTTCAGCGTTATACCAGTTTCGGGTGCTATGAAATAGGTCGCTACCTTATTCGCATCTCCTCCACTGATGCGCTTTTGGAAGCGATTGCTTGGAGCAAAGAAAAAAAATTGCCTTATTTGGTTTTGGGTAGTGGAAGCAATCTTCTATTTACAAAGTCTTTTGAGGGTATTTTGCTAAAAATGGAAATTATGGGGATTAAAAAAACAAATGAGACAGCCACGGATGTTTTTTTAAGCGTGGGCGCTGGCGAAAACTGGCATCACTTTGTAAGTTATTGTGTTCAAAAAGGTTGGGGTGGCATTGAAAATCTTAGCTTGATTCCTGGCACAGTAGGTGCAAGCCCCATTCAAAATATTGGAGCTTATGGGGTAGAAGTGCAAGAAACCATTGCTGCTGTAACTGCCATAGATACGCAAACAAACCAGTTGACTACCTTCAATAACAAGGAATGTGATTTTGGCTATAGAGAGAGTCTTTTCAAAAAAGTAAAAAATAGATACGTAATTACCGAGGTTCAATTTATTTTAAAAAAACAACCCCAATTAAAAACGGATTACGGTGCTATTAAAGAAGTTTTACATGAAAAAAATATCAAAAACCCAAGCTTAGCAACTATTTCCCAAGCCATCATACAAATTAGATCTTCTAAATTACCCGACCCCCATCAACTGGGCAACGCAGGTAGCTTTTTCAAAAATCCTAGCATCAGTAAAACTAATTTTGAAAAATTAAAACTTTCTTTTCCAACCATGATTGCTTTTCCTATTTCCGACGATGTTTATAAAATTTCGGCCGAATGGTTGATAGAACATTGCGGCTGGAAAGGCAGTAAAAAAGGAGCAGTAGGTTGTTATGAAAAACAATCCTTAGTGATTGTCAACTATGGCCAGGCCACTGGAAAAGAAATATTTGATTTCTCAGAAGAAATTATTCAATCTGTCCTCCAAAAATTTGCTATTTTATTAGAGCGCGAAGTAACTATTTTATAATTAATATAAAACTATAATATCAGTTCTTCGATTCATCGACCTCCCTGGAACAGTTTTATTGTCCCCAATTGGCCTAGTATCTGCATATCCCTTGGTACTTACTCTTTTATTTTCTATCCCCTTTTTTATTAAATAAGCACTCACAGCCATAGCCCTTTGCTCTGATAATTTTTGATTGATTTTTAAGGAACCTGTATTGTCTGTATGTCCACCTATGGCCAAAGACATATTTGGATAGGCTTTCATCACCAATACAATAGAATCCAACCCTGCAAATATCTGTTTGGTCAGCAATGTTTTACCTGAAGCAAATTTAAGATTGGAGCTAAAACGATCAATCAGTGGTTGCAAATTGGCACATCCATGATTCCCTGAGATACCCGCCACTGTTGGACATTGGTCATCTTCATCATTGATGCCATCTTTATCTGAATCCGGAATGGGACAGCCTTGATAACGGTCTACCCCTTTTTGATTAGGACATTTATCTTCTTCATCATTGATGCCATCTTTGTCTTTATCAGGAATAGGACAACCATGGTACTTAACTGGACCTGGCGCATTTGGACATTGATCATTTTCATCATTTACCCCATCATCATCGGCATCTGGAACAGGACAACCATGGTATTTTGCTAAACCAGATTTGTTTGGACATTCATCTGCATCTCCTACTACGCCGTCATTGTCTGCATCAACAAAAACAGGCGCTTCAGGAATCATCACTGGTTTTTTGTTTCTTAACTTTAAAGGATATGTATAACTAATATAATGCGCAAAATGAATTTTTGTTAATGGAGAAAGTTCGGCTCTATAGGTACTAGAAATATGGATAAAGGAGCCTTGATTGGCTTTTAGTTGTATCCCTGCCCCTATAGGTACATAAGCAGTGTAAAAAGAGGCTTGGTCTGTTGCAACACCAACACCCCCTGTAATATAAGGCACTATCTTTTTATCATCTGTTGCTAACTTATAATTCAAATTGGCGTCAATGGCAAAATAGTATTGATTGGTTTTGGCTTGCGTAATCAATTTTGAAACATAATATGGATATTTTAAAGAAGCCATATCTAAATTGACCATTGCATCTAATTGAGTAGTCATCCCCTTAAAAAATTGTAACCCAAAATAAGGAGCAGCCGTAGTCAAGTTATCGGTGCCATTGGTTTTTTTAAAATCCAATATGCCAATTTTAAACCCAATAGAAGGCACTTTAATACTTGCTGTATCTTGCGCATGACCCAACATATAAAAAGTAAAAGCCGTTAGTAACAAAATTGCTTTTTTCATGTGCTCCAGGGATATTTAATTGAATACGAATTTAAGGTAATTCCTTGAAATATTAGGGACGTTTTGGATTGGACTTTGAATAGCCAATACCATCTACCACCACTCGCTCTAGCCCCATTGACTTTATTTTTATCCTTTTGGAGGCGGCTTGACTTAGATCAATAATTCTACCCTTTCTTAACATATTGGAATGCATTCGATCATTGATTCTAACCAATACAGATCGCCCATTGCGTAAATTGGTTACTCTAACAATGCTATTTAATTTATAAATATTACTTGCAGCTGTATACTTTCTATTTAAGAACACCTCTCCTGTTGCAGTTAAGGTACTATCTAAATTGGTACTGTAAAAACTAGCAATACCCTGTACATGATTGATTTCGATTTTAATTCTATGCGTATCAATTTTTTTCTTATACAATAAAATATAACTACTGTCTAATAAATTTTCAGGAGACAAATTATTATTAAGATATAAATTTTGTGTAAAAGAAAAAATAGGCAATAGTACCATGCCAAGCAAAATGCTTCTCCTAGCCATGTTTGTAAATTTAGGAAATAGATTCAACGCTTACTACGCTGTCTAAGTTTAAGGAGCCGTAGATATGTGGAAACAATTCATCTAAATCATGTGCCAATTCAAACAATACAGGTCTTTGTACTTTCTCTTTCTCAATTTTAAGTTTCACCAACCCTTTTTGATCTTTATAAAAACGATCTAATACCCCAGGTATTTGTTTTTCAATAGAGCAATGTATAAATCCATCTTGCTCATAGTTCATGGGTATGTATTCATTGTTTGCCTTTGCTGCTTCCCACTCTTTTAAAGTAGTGATATGGTATATGTATTCGCTTTCCATACTTGATTATTTTTTAATAATTCTTGGAATTTTTTGATCAATTAACATTAAATCTGCTAGCACTATGGCAGTAACTGCCTCCAAGACGACCGGTACTCTTAGCGCAATGCATAAATCGTGTCTTCCTTTTACAGAAAATATTTCTTGTTCATGGGTTTCCCAATTCAATGTAGTTTGTTCTTTTGGGGTGGAAGAAGTAGGTTTCACTGCAATTCTAAAAACTAAATCATTGCCATTGGTATAACCTCCTACCACACCACCTGCGTGGTTGCTTTTGGTTTTACCAGTTTCATCGATGATAGCATCGTTATGATCCACACCAAACATAGATGCTGCAGCAAAGCCAGTACCAAATTCAATGGCTCTTATAGCTGGAATCGAAAATACTGCATGACTTATTAAAGATTCAACTGAATTAAAAAAATGTTCACCCAATCCAATTGGCAATCCTTTTACAACACATTCTACAATACCTCCTACACTGTCTTTGGCGTCAATGGCTTTTTGTAAGCCTTTTTCCAAATCGGTTTCTCCCCCAATACTAATGATGCTTGATTTAACTTCTACCCCTTTTAAAATTCTTTTGGCAACAACGCCTGCCCCCACTAAAGCGGCAGTCAATCTTCCACTAAAATGTCCACCTCCTCTATAATCTTCAAAACCACCAAATTTATGATGCGCAGTAAAATCGGCATGCCCAGGTCTTGGCACTGCTCTTTGTTTTTCATAATCGCCACTTCTGGTATTGTTGTTTTCAAACAACATCATAATAGGTGCACCAGTGGTTACTCCATTAAACAAACCAGACTTAATAATAGGAATATCATCCTCCTGCCTTGGAGTAGTTCCTTTTTGTTGACCCCCTTTGCGGCGTTCCATATCTGCTACAAAATCGGCTACTTCTAGCGGCATTCCCGCTGGACATCCATCAATGGTAATGCCCACACAAGCGCCATGCGATTCGCCAAATATTTGCACATTAAATAAAGTTCCAAATCTATTCATAATTAAAATCGTTACTACAAGGTAAGAAATTTATTGTATATCTACTTTTGCCCCCAATTGCTGAAGATGTGTGTAGAAATCGGTGTAAGATTTATTGATAGCTTCCGCCTCTGTAATCTCTACAGGACCCTGGGCACAAAGTGCAGCAACACCACAAGCCATGGCAATGCGATGATCTTGTTGTGAAAAAACAGTGGCTGAATGAATGCCTGTACCACCATGAATTTTCATGGTATCCCCTTCTAAATTAATCTTGATCCCCAATTTTGCAAACTCCGTTTGCAAGGTCAACCCTCTATCACTTTCTTTATGCGCCAATCGACTCACCCCTTTTATTTCAGTAACCCCATTACAAACAGCAGCCAATGCTACCAAAGGGGGAAACAAATCGGGGCAATCTGTGGCATCAAAAGTAAATGCGGTTAAGGGTTGCGTTTTATCGTTATGCGAATTTGAGTGAGGGCCAACTACAATTCCGTCCTCTTGAAAATTAATACTTGCCTGAGCACTTTCTAAGGCACTCATTATTCTTTTATCTGCTTGCGAAGAATCTAATTGCAATCCTTTTACTTTTATAGGTCCTGCTATTGCACCTGCTACCAATAAAAATGCAGCGCCACTCCAATCTCCCTCTACCGTATACTCAATAAATGGTTTTAAAGGAGCATGTTCAAAAAATTGAAAGCTTTCATAGTTATTATGTTTTACATTCCATCCAAAAGCATTCAATACCGATAAGGTTAAATCGATATATGGTTTACTTTTTAAATCCACCACTTTAATCTCTACATCGTATTTTTCAGTAGCTGCATAAGCCATCAGCAAACCTGTTAAAAATTGAGAGCTCAATGAACCATCTACTGTGATGTTTGCTGGATGCAATGCCCCTTTTATTTGGATAGGTAAAAACCCCTGGTTCGAATTGATTTGAATGCCTAATGATGGAAATATTTCATCGAAAAAATGCATAGGTCTTTTTACCAAACTACCTTTTCCTTGAATGGTGATGGATTGTTCGCTTAATGCAGCAATAGGCGTAAACATTCTTATGCCTAAGCCACTTTCACCACAATTCATCTCAGAACCCATGGGCTTTACGCCATTAGAAACCACTTTAATAGCGGCTTCATTGACTTCCACCACTGCTCCTAACTTTTGTATTACATCAATCGCTGCTAAATCATCGTGAGAATGTCCAGGGTTGAGAATCACCGTTTCCCCTTTATGCAATAAGGCAGCAGCACAAGCTCGTTGCATACTGCTTTTGCTTGCTGGAGCTACTTGGTCTCCTTTTAATATGGATGGATATACAGTTGCGATCATATTAAGAATACAACTTTATTAATTTTTCCAATGATTTCATGGGTACCGTTTCATACACTGCCTGACCCATCTTTTTCAATAATACATATTGCATCCCTGCACGTGCATTTTTCTTATCTTTTTGCATGACCTGCATAGCTTGGTCAATATTAAAACGCATGCTAGTAGGCAATCCGTATTTTTTTAAAGTATCAACCAATAAACCTGTATCATTAAATCCTTGTAAGACTTGTGAAATTTTACTGGCATACACCATGCCAATACTTATTGCATGTCCATGCAATAAAGCATGTTCATTTTCAATGGCATGGCCCAAAGTATGTCCAAAATTGAGCAACTTGCGATCGCCTTTTTCAAACTCATCTTGCTGCACCACTTTTACTTTAATTTGAACATTTTTTTCAATTAGCGCAGCCAATGATTTTTTGTCCTTTTGATAATGAGCTATATTTTTACTTGCCAATTCCTTCATCATTTTAGCATCTTTGATGGCTGCATGCTTTATAATTTCTGCAAACCCATTTTCCCATTGATGATTGGGTAAAGTTTTTAAAAAATCTAAATCGTACAATAAAAAAGAAGGTTGCCTTATTAATCCTACCATGTTTTTATACAAGCCTACATCAATTCCATTTTTTCCGCCAATAGAGGCGTCCACCATGGCTAAAATAGTAGTGGGCACAAAACCTACTGCTACTCCTCGCATATATACACCTGCTACATAACCCACCATATCTGTTACTACTCCACCCCCAACACCAATGAGTACCGCTTGTCTAGTAGCACCAAAATTGAGTAAGGCTTCAATGATAAAGTCGACGGTTGCTTGATGTTTATGTTCTTCGCCAGATGGAATGACAATGGTTTTTTTCCCTTTGAATTTATTTTCATGCAAAGCATATACGTTTTCATCTGTAATATAAAAAGCATTGGCTTTGTCCACCATTTTATCTATAGCAGCAAACTTACCATCTAACACAAACGATACGGTACTTTTAGAAAATTTAACCTTCCTGGTTTTCATTGACTTTGGCTTTGACTTAAAAAATAAATTTACAGTAATAAGCTTCCATTTAAAATGTCACTCCTTAACTGTTCATTATTTTATTTTGATGATTGATGCTTTCCATATGCACTGCATCCATGTACTTGGTAATAAAGTCTTCGCTTAAACCCACTTTATTCCCTTTTCCAACAGCACGCTCCAATATTTCATTCCAACGATTGGTTTGCAAAATGGTAATGTCATTGTTCTTCTTATATTCTCCGATTTTTTCTGCTACTTTCATACGAGTAGACAATACTTGCAACAATTCGTCATCTAATTGATTGATTTGCTGACGTAATTTTTCCAATGCTGTATGGTATTCTTCAGAAGCCACATCTTCTTTTCTCCAACGGATGGCTTCCAACATGGTTTTTAAAACTTCGGGTGTAATTTGTTGCTTCGCATCACTCCAGGCATTGTCTGGGTCAATATGCGACTCTATAATTAAACCATCAAAATCTAAATCCATGGCTTGTTGCGCTACCTCTTGTAAAATATCGCGACGTCCACAAATATGTGATGGATCATTGATCATAGGAATATTAGCATAACGGCGTTTCATCTCAATGGCCAAATGCCACATGGGTGCATTTCGGTATTCTGTATTTCCATAGGAACTAAATCCACGGTGGATCAATCCCAATTCTTCAATACCCGCTTTTGCAATACGCTCCATACCACCAATCCATAATTCTAAATCTGGATTGATTGGATTTTTAATTAACACAGGAACCTTTACTCCTTTTAAAGCATCTGCAATTTCTTGCACACTAAAAGGATTCACAGTGGTACGTGCTCCTACCCACAATACATCTACATCAAAGTGCAAGGCATCTTCTACTTGTTTGGCAGTAGCTACTTCCACCGCAACTGGTAAGCCGGTTTCTTTCTTGGCTTGTTGTAACCAAGGCAAACCCTTGGTGCCAATGCCTTCAAAACTTCCAGGTCTTGTCCTAGGTTTCCAAATACCTGCACGCATAATATCCACTTTCCCAGTAGCTGCCAATCTTATAGCAGTTTGCATCACTTGCTCTTCGGTCTCTGCACTGCAAGGACCAGAAATGATCAAGGGTGATTTTTTTAATAAAATGCTTACTTTTTGTTGTTGTTCTGTTAAGTCTCCCATTTTTTCCAATTTTATATTTTAATATTTATTTTATTGCTTTACTTTTTTAAAAGTAATTAAAGAACTATCCTTCTTTTCTACTAAAACCTTTTGGACCACCACTGTCTGCATCATTCATTCTAATACGACGGCCTTTGTAATTTTTACCATCCACCGCATTAATCATTTGTTTTGCAGCACCTGATTCAATTTCTACCCAGCTGTTCATATCGCGCATATCAATTTTTCCTAAAGCTTCTTTTCGCAAGTCGCTCATATCTAATATGAATTGTAAAAAACTAGCTTTGTAAAAACCATCTTTGGTACCTAAGTTAACAAACAGTCTTGTATAACCACTTGCGCCTCTTTCCGCACCGCGACTTCCACGATCTACTGGAGTTCGCTCCATGCCACGATCATTGCTTCTGGCTCTGCCGCGATCTGCACCACCAAATTCTTGACGACCTCTGTCTCGATTGCGATCTTGTTGTTGCATCGGTTCACGACGTCCTCTTTCTGCAGTGCGTATGTTTAAATCTTGTGCGTTCTCGTAATAACTTAAGAATCGGTTAAATTCTAGGGCAGCCACACGTTTTAATATTTCTTCCTTGCTCATGTCTGCAAATTTTTCTGCCAACATGGGAACATAGGTTTCATAATCGCCATGACTTACATCGGTAGACATTAATTTATCCATGACATGGAAAAATTGTTTTCTACAAACATCCTTACCACTAGGTATGTCCAATTTATGGAAAGTACACTTGTTCATGTTTTCAATCTGACGCAAACGATACGACTCACGTGCATGCACGATAGAGATACAAATACCCTGACTTCCAGCACGACCTGTTCGACCACTACGGTGCGTATACACTTCAACATCATCCGGTAATTCAAAGTTGATTACGTGGGTAATTCCTTTTACATCAATACCTCTTGCAGCCACATCCGTTGCAATTAATAATTGTAAAGTTTTATCTCTAAACTGACCCATCACTCTATCACGTTGTTGTTGCGTCAAATCGCCATGGATGGCATCAATATCATAACCCTCACGCGTTAATCGTTGTGCTACTTCTTGAGCATCCGCTTTTGTTCTAGTAAAAATGATACCATAAATGCCTGGGTTAAAATCGATGATTCTTTTTAAAGTTTCATAGCGATGTTGGGCAGATGTTAAATAATACTGGTGATCAATACTTTTATTGGTCGCATTCACTTTCCCAATGGTCACTTCCACTGGCTCTTTCATGTAACGCTTACTTACTTTTCTAATTTCAGCAGGCATGGTGGCACTAAACAACCAAATACTTTCTCTATTAGGTGTATTTTTTAAGATAAATTCAATATCATCTTGGAATCCCATGTTTAACATTTCATCTGCCTCATCCAACACAACATATTCTATCTTTTCTAAGTTGATCGCTTTTCTTTCGATTAAATCAATTAAACGACCTGGAGTGGCTACAACCACTTGTACCCCTCTTTTTAAATCTTTAATTTGCAAACCAATGGAGGTTCCACCATAAACAGCTAAAACTTGTAAACCTGGAATATGCTTTTTGAACAAATTCATTTCGCTTACAATTTGCATACACAATTCTCTGGTAGGACAAACCACTAAAGCCTGCGGAAATCTATCTGCCGTTTTAATCAATTGCAATAATGGCAAACCAAAAGCGGCTGTTTTACCAGTTCCCGTTTGAGCTAAACCAATAAAATCTTTTGTACCGCTTATCAAAACAGGTATAGAACGCTCCTGAATTTCAGTAGCATGTGTATAACCCAATTCTGTAACTGCCTTCACCAATTGATCATTAATCCCAATTTCAGTAAATGTCTTTTTCGACTTTACTGCTTCAATCAATTCATTGGTAATTTCTACTTCTTCTTTCTTCTTCATTTTTATATTTTTTTGCTTAGTCACCTAAAGTGCTTTGCTTTTTTTAATTATTTTAAAATCCTTTTTATTTGATTGGCATTTTGAATCAATTCCAATAAGTAAGCTGGATTTTCTTTTTCCAAACTTGCTTTGAATTTTTTTAATTGACTTATATGCTCATTCAAAACATCTAATACATTTTCTTTGTTTTGCATAAAAATGGGAACCCACATTTCCGCATTGGACTTGGCCAAACGCACTGTGCTTTCAAAACCACTACTCGCTAACTCAAAAATCGCATCAGATTCTTTTTCCTTCTCCAGCACCGTATTTGCCAATGCAAAAGAAGTAATATGTGAGATATGACTCACATAAGCTACATGTATGTCATGTTTGATGGCATTCATATAAAGTATATGCATACCTAAAGCTTGATATATTTTTTCTACCAATTGTAATGCATCTGCATCTACTTGCTCTTTGTTACAAATGATCGTAGCCTTATCAACAAAAGCATCATCTTGAGCTGCTGTTGGACCACTAAATTCTGTACCCCACATAGGATGTGTTGGAACAAAACGACCTTTGTTTACATGTGCATAGGCAATGTTTACAATACTTTCTTTGGTAGAACCTACATCAAAAACAACTTGCTTGTTCACCAAGTTTAATATAGTGGGCAATAAATTTTCAGCTACGTTGATAGGTGTTGCAATCACAATAATATCAGAAGTAGCAATGGCTGCTTCCAATGTCATGATTTCATCTACAATACCCAATTGCAATGCCATGTTTTGGTGTTCGATGTTCGAATCCACTCCAATAACCTTGGATACCATGCCTTTCTTTTTCAAAGACATCGCCAGTGAACCTCCCATTAAACCAATTCCAATGACTGTTAAACGCATGCTTCAATTCTTTTAATGGCTACACTAAATTTTTCTATGGAACCACATAAACTCACTCTGATGTATTCATTGCCTGCAGCACCAAAAATGCCACCAGGGGTAATAAAAACATTAGCATCATATAATACCTTATCACTTAATGCATATCCATCTTTGTAAGTTGCGGGAATTTTGGCCCATACAAACATGCCTACTTGTTGCTTAGAATAGACACATTTTAAAACATCTAATAACTCGAATACTTTTTCACGTCGTGCTGTATATATTTTATTCACGGAGTCATACCAACTCTGATCCAGACTTAATGCTTTAGCCGCAGCTAATTGCACCGGCAAAAACATGCCACTGTCCATATTGGATTTAAACCTAAGTATTTCATTGATTCTATCTTCGGCAGCAATTAACATGCCTACTCTCCATCCTGCCATGTTCTGGCTTTTACTTAGAGAGTTTAATTCGATCACTACCTCTTTGGCCCCTTCTATAGACAATAAACTTTGTGGTTGATCATTTAAAATAAAGGCATAAGGATTGTCATGACAAATCAATATTTGATGCTTTTTTCCAAAGGCGACTATTTTTTCAAATAATTCTTTTGTTGGCCTTTGACCTGTTGGCATATGTGGATAGTTTACCCACATTAACTTGACTTTTGATAAATCTGATTTTTCTAAATTTTCAAAGTCAGGCGCCCAACTGTTATCGGCAGTCAACTCATAGTATAACGGGGTCCCACCCGCTAATTTAACTGCACTTGTGTATGTAGGATAACCAGGATTTGGAATTAATACCTGATCACCTTCATTTAAATAGGTCATACATATATGCATGATCCCTTCTTTACTTCCTAATAAAGGAAGTATTTCAGTAGCAGGATTTAAATCTGCTACCTTGAAATATTTTTTATACCAACCTGCTACCGCTTCTCTTAATACCGGAACGCCTTTATAGGATTGGTAAGAATGTTGATTGTCTTTACTTGCTTCGACTTGTAGCACTTTAACCACCTCTGGATGTGGAGGTAAATCGGGACTACCAATACCTAAATTAATAATGCCCTTACCGGCTTTATTGAGCTCATCAATTTCGCGCAGTTTGGTAGAAAAATAATATTCTCCAATACCCTCTAATCTATGTGATACAGTCCAATTCATGTTTATCCTTTTACAACTTTACCTTTTTGATACATACCGAATATTCTAATACTATTGGTAAGCCCTTTCAATGCTTCTAATACTTTTTCAATTTGTTTTTTATTATCAAATTCTAAATCGGCATAAAACCCGTATTTAAAAGTACTACCAGGAATAGGCATGCTTTGTAGCTTACTCAAATTCACATTTCCTTGCGCAATTTTGGCTAGTACCTTGGAGAGTATGCCTTTAGAATGATCGGTTTGAAAATAAATAGAAGCCTTGTTCGCATTCTCTGCCAAATTTTTATTACTTGCAGGACTTACTATTAAAAAACGAGTAATATTATTTTTCAATGTATGAATATCTGGACTGATAATATTTAAATCAAACATTTGTGCAGCTAGCTTACTTGCAATGGCTGCTGTATGCTTGCTTTTATGTTGATGCACTATTTTGGCGCTTAAGGCAGTATCTTCTGATTCTACTAATTTCCAATTATACTTTTCTAAATAATCTAAACATTGTAAGATAGCCATGGGATGACTATGCACTTCTTTAATATCTTCTAATTTCACCCCCGGGTAAGTTAATAGGTTTTGGCTGATAGACAAATACACTTCCCCAGTAACTTGCAACTTGCTTTTTTGTAATAAATTATAATTGGGCAGTATGCTACCTGCAATTGAATTTTCAATGGCCATCACAGCGCCGTCC
>Ga0209829_10000502_pt1 | contig 35608 bp, 57 predicted proteins | sample C_140205_EF_Meta_FD_187311 | JGI IMG/M metagenome (GOLD analysis project Ga0209829, IMG submission 187311) | Freshwater microbial communities from Lake Croche, Canada to study carbon cycling - C_140205_EF_MetaG (SPAdes) (version 2) | ecosystem: Environmental > Aquatic > Freshwater > Lake... | reverse complement strand
CAATAGTGTTCTTTCCCGTCAGCGACTGTCCCAGCAGATTCATTATCCCAAAGCGCGTCTTTGCCGTGTCCGAATAATGCACACACATCGTGCCATCCTTCGTTTCAAACGTTCGCAGATCGGCAAATACTCCTCCAACAACAGCAAGTATCGTCATTTGCATCTCTCCAGCGCCAACCATTCGCGTTGACATTCGGTGCGCTCCATCATCCACTACAAGTATCTTAGACTTTGCTTGTCCAACTTTAGCCATGTATCTAAACAGACAAGGCTGTAAAATGAACACACCCCGTTTTTTATTTTGTTTTCACACATTCATTCACAACCCAGCAGGCAACACCACCCGCACACTCACACACGCAACACCCTCCGGCAAAACAGGCGCAACATATGGCCGGATCCCTCCACTCGCAGAAGCCGCCGCCGCCAAATGCGCTTCGCACGAATCCACAGCAAGCAGAAGTGCGTCCACATGCATGATGCAAGCCACCACACGCCGCTCCTCCCAGCCCTTCTTCGCCGTATTCATAAGATGTATTCCGTGGCTGACTGGAGCCATGCTCGCAAGCAGCAGCCCGCGTGCCGCTGCGTGCTTTCCTCGCAGCGTCGTATTGGCAGGCGCGTGTTTCTCCAGTCGCTCAATCGCCATCTCAAGATCCCGTGCCTTTTGCAGCGCGCCCATTGCTCTATTCTCTGTAGTGGTTGACATAGATGGTTTCATTTTTTTGAAAAAATGTCATCACCAACAACACAAATCTCCATGTGTCACTTCAAACATATCCTCTAGCATTGAATGGTGCGCCGCTTGCAACACGCCCGTTGTCTCCAGCCGCTGCAAACCCAGCAACAACGTCCCAAGTATCTCGTTTATCATCTGCCCCACCATCGATACCCGTTCATCCTTTTCAAGGAAAGCGATTCTATGCACATGTCGGTTCCACACCATCTCCTCATCCCGCATCCATCGCCGAGCACATGTCGGCGAAACCCGCGCCGATATCAGTCCAAGCCCCTCCATCATTTTTTGCCCATCGTTCCATACACGCACCGTACAATTCTTATGTTTGGCGTACTTGTGCGTAAACTCGCACGCCGCAATCGCATCAGTCAACCCCCAGTACACCGTCAAAATCTGTCCCACCCATTCACACACCCGTCCACATTTCCACGATCCCCACGAGTACCCTTCCTCATCCACATCCGATTTGTCGTCGTGCGGATCAAAATCATTTGGCTGTGTATCATAAATCACAACCCAGATCCACACCAGTCGCGCCAACGCAGTCTGCTCCGCCGTCGTAACCTTTAAATATTTTAGCGCAAACGCCCAAACCGGTACAGGCCGTAAATTTCGAGTTCCCAACCCACGCGCCAAATCCCCCAATTTGCCCCATTCTCCGCACGACAAGGCCGGGAAATTGCAGCTTTCTACATTGTGGTCCGCAAAATGCCACAAAAAATACTCATCCGCTAGCTCATATTCCTTCGCACCCATACACATCACACCATACTCGTACGACGGCCGCGGCTTCAACCGCTCGTCCAATGGTCCCACCCAATGGTCATCATCTATAAACCGACGCTCTCTTACAGCAGCGTACGCCTGTAGCAACAACCCCGTCACCGCTTTCTCCCGTACGTTTTCGGTCCCGGTATCCTCCACAACTTTCGCAAGCTCACTCAGGCACCCAAGTCGCTCCTCTGCATCCCGCAGCGCCAAACCCGTGTACAACGATGTCAAATTTACACACAAATCCATTCTAGGAAAAATGTACCCTTTTTATTTAAATATCACGTCTTTCCAGCTTTAACCACGTGCTCCACTCGATGCGCCGTCGATCGCCGCTTCCGTTGTGACGGTATCCCAGCAGGGTTCACACCCCCAATCAAACACCCCTTGCATCCGCCCTCCTTATGTAGTTGCAGAAATGCCAACTGTATTTGTCCAAGCTGCTCCAGCGCCTTCAACTCCCACATCTTTCGCAAGCAGTGCACATATGTCTTGTTCATTCGCTCGCCATCCTTCAACGGCGTCACATCCTTCAACGCAAGCACTAGTGCGTCCAATCCAGCATTCAACAGATTCTGCGTCGCAATGTAAACCACGCTCACAATTTCGTGCGCCCGTGCTTGTGGCACCGATTTGTCCATCCTTTCTTGCTGCTTTCGCGCCTTCATCAGTCGCTTCGTTGCATCATAAACAGCCTTATCCGCCTCCGTCGCCGGAATCTCTTCCAGCTCTTGCGGCAACGCATCATCTTCGTCTTCTTCTTTTTTAGGTGACACAGACATGTCCATTTCAGTAAAATGATATTTAATATTCTTTACTCTGGCTTTCCACAATTGCTCAAATCATACACAGGTACAGAAAACATATCTTCCAACATCGAATGGTGCGCATCCTTAATCACACCCATCGCCACCAATCGCTGCAATCCAAGCAAAACCGTCTCCAGGTTCTCGTGTGCAGACACAATCACATTATCACGAAGGCTGGCCACAGCTTTCCAATTACGTCGCAACAGCGCGTGCACATGTCGGTCCCACACATTGTTGTGTCGGAAATACGTATGCGCCCCGTAGACGCACGCCCGCCCCGACATTAACATCAACGGCATTATTTTACCCGTGTGTGGCATCGCAACCATCACACCACACTCATCAGATACATGCTTGCCTCGTATGTTCCCAGCGATCAGCACCACATCTTCCAGATTCCAATACACGTCCAATACTTTCGCCAACAACGGGCACACATCCGCGCACACCAGTCGCCTGTTGCACAACACGCACCGCAGTAGAATCAAAACAGCTCTGTGCTCGCCGTCGCACTCCGCCGCAAGTCCGTCCAATATAGATTGGAATGGCATGCGCTCCACTTTGTCTGTACTACAAGATCGCTCCAGTTGCCGTCCAAAGTAACCCAGACAGGTCCATGCACATCCATGTGCGTCGTCCTTCAAGAGAAATGGATTCCCGTTGCTTGCCCACATCAAGCACTCGTCAACCATTTGACCCCACACGTTCGCATTCTTTTCTCTTCTGCAATAGAAAGAAAGCGCCAAACGTCCAAGCCACCTCATCTTTAGCGGCTCCAATCGCACATCAACATCCACCTTTTCCAGGAAATGAAAACACGTCCGTGCCCGTTTATACACACAAAGCAACAAGCTCAGCTTCACCCGAGCCAACGCAGTCACTTCATCCACAATTGGTGGCGACACGTCCGCACAACAACGTCGCGCATTCTCGCACACCCACGCTATGCGTTCTTTTCGTGGAATCTTATCCGCGTTTCTATAATATTGTTCAATTCCAACTTCCATGAAAACCAATCTTCAAAAAAATAATATGTTTTATTCTTATAAATCCTCCATACACACTTCAAACATGTCCTCCAACATTGAATGATGCGCTTCGCGTTCCAACACTCCATCCGTGTGCAGTCGCTGCAACCCTAGAAGCAACGTCCAAAGCTTCATATCAATATCATAGTAATCCATTTCAGAATCAAGCGAATCCCAATGCAGCACCCGCGCATTGGCCAAAACACCATGCACACATCTGTTCCACACATTTTTGCGGCCAATCATATATGCAATGGCTCCAATCACACTCTCTTTTCCAACCCGCAGTGCCACATCATTCACACAAGTAACATGCCCCTCCTTATAACCCATATTCAACCGAAACCGTGCAAACACCCGCATCGCGTCACTCAAATCACAAAACACAGTCAACACATCAGACACATCGTCACACAAACATTTACCACAATCTGTCTCTACAGTCAAACTCATCCAAATTAACACAAGAACCGCCTTCGTCCCCTCATTCATCACGAAAGATCGCAGACCACGCAACGTTTCCCCTTGTCTCATAAGATCAGCAGTATTTGTATACCAATCATTTCCAATAGTTCGCACACAATGTCCAAGACGCGCCCAATCACACACAACTCCTGGCGGTAAACGCTCAATTGACCGAAGCCCGTCAAACGTCCAGACAAAAAACTCGTGTGCAAAATAGATCCATTTCATATCTCCCGTTGTTGCATAGGCGCGCAGACAAAGGTACCCCTCGTCAACTGGATGATTCGGCACAAGACGCTCGTCCATATCCCGTTCTAGCTGCCAACGTTGGATTTTCCAAAATCGCAAGTTCAAATAAGCAAGTCGCGCCAAATGTGCTCCCGCTCGCTCCATCATCTCAGCATCATCATACTCCGCATCTTTATCCATTTTTTTAGCAATCAACACCAATTCAGCGTACACGCCTTGCCATGTTTCGTCGCCTTGCGTCTTAATATAAACGCCATGCAATTCATGAATTCTTTCAACTCGACTCATCTTCCACAATAGAAAAATGACAACACATCTTTAATCAAAAATTCTACCACGAACTACACTCCAAATCCCAGTGAAGACTGGCCATCGAATGGCCATATTTAGCCACATTTGGATGAAAGTGTGAAAGGGATTCGCTCACTGGCGCCCCTGCCAGGGCTTCGGTCATCTCGTGCGGTTTTTCGCAATAAATAAAACAAATCACAGCCGGCACCGGAACACCATCAAGCAGTGCACTTAATTTCGCGCTATCGAAGCGAAAGGCATCCCACATCCCTCCAACTCCCTCGGCAAAAATTTTAACCTCCGACAACGTTTCAGTGAATATTTTGTTGCTTGTCGTAATCGGCGCAACGCTCCACGCTGGTGCGTCAACAACTTGCGTGTTGTGGTCAGCGACGCGCTGCATCACACGCTGCAAATGCTTGCGCACAGCGACGGCCTCCCGCGTATCGGAATACTCGAGTCGCCCATAGTCCAGACCAAGTGCGCCACCAGCGTGCGAGACAATCGACGCCACTCGGAATTTCGTTGCATCTCCCTTCACACAAGTCGCTTCAATTGAGATGTTGACTTGAAGAGTTGGCATCTCTTTCTCTCAATTTGGTGTCTTGAAAAATCACCTCAAGTTTATTTAACATCTTTATACATTATCTCCACACAAAGACAAAGGCATCAATTTGCAAACCAAGGCCAACACCCGCAGCCACTTTAATAAAGCAGCTCAAAGCAACCATGTCCGGTGCCGTACCGGAAAAGGACATCTCATACAGTCGGCACAACCAGCCCGTCCCTCACACCAGGCTTCGACGACCGATGCCCAGCGAATCTAGCGCCGTTCTCGCGGCCACAAAGTAATAAAACAAGTCTAGGCATGTTCGATTACACCAACAGATTTGGTTTCCCACGACTGTAGAATAAACACACCGTGGGCCGTTGTGTGTGTGTGTGTGTGTGTGTGTGTGTGTATCGCCCTGTAATATTATCCCTTTTTTGGGTCGTTTGTCACAATCTTTACCTTGTATGACATATTTGTAAAATACCATTTTACAACCACTTGAAATGACTACACGCCCCGCCCTCGAAGAGCGCGTCGGCAAACTTTACGCAGAAGAGATCAGTGGCGCTCTTATAGAGGGCATCACATCCGTCGCTAAAGGGTGCACATGTCTCTCCATTCCCAACAAACCTTGTTCGTGTGCGGCTCACATCAACCGCGTCGCAGAATCGATGCGCGACTGCGTCGAAACCATTGTTGCCTACGGTGTCTACACAAACGCCTTAGTCTCCATCTCAGAACTTCGAACATCTATGATGGACATCCATTACAAGGCCGAACAATTCTCTATTCCAACTATGAATGCCGCCCTCACCAAACTTACTAGCCACGTTCGCAGCTGGTCGGACCGAACCCACACCCAAGTCATCGAAAACGCCCTATTTAGCATGCGCAACCCCGACAAGCCTGCCGTAAAGAGACTTAAACGCTCACACCCCTTTATTAAATAATAGTTTCCTCGTTTATTATCAATAAAACACGTCGTCTAACGTGTCTCCGGTTGCTTCGGTGGCGTCGTTGTTGTCATCGTAGTTGTTGTAGTTTGCTGATAGGCTCGCTTCAAAGGCACATCGTCAACATCGTCGACGATAGCCGTAGCCGATCCTGCAACCGCAGCCGCAGCAGCAGCTTGTAGTTGTGGCTTCTGATAAATTTTCCACACCATACGTGCGCGATGGTTGTGATTCAGCATTGACATTTTTTTTGGTCTTGGTAGATGTGTTTAGATTTGTTGAAATTGTAATATACACATTTTACATCCTCAACAGAAACTCATTTTACAACACTCTCTCTCTCTCTCTCTCTCTCTCTCTCTCTCTCTCTCTCTAAAACAACATGTTTACTTGCTATCTTATCAGCACTGAGAATACGGTCACCGCCTTGTCATTCAAAAATCACGACGAGCTTATAGCCTTCATTGAGAAGGAAATCTGTGATGGCCAACCCCGTGCCCAATGTGAATATTGCCCTCATGGCAAATCGCACAATGCCATGTGGATGGACCGCTTGCCCGTACGATACATCGCCGAAGAAGGCATGCTCAAAGAGCGGTCGCAAAAACTCAACCCCATTGCATCCAAACTATTCAAAAAATTTCCCGTGCGCGGACCCGTCATCATGTCTGGCCAAGTCGACAACACGGGTCTCACGCTCATCAACCAACGCAACCTTCTTCGCCGCATACAAATATACGCACGCTCAATGCGCGCGCCGCTTCTTTTTATCGACAACGACCCATTTGACCTCGAGGCCCAACCTGCAAAACGTCCACGTCCCACAGACAACGATGTTGACGCTACGTGTGCTCAAGAACACACGATGTGTGTCGTCGACACAGTTGACGGCGATGTCGTTGTTTCGTAACATTCTACCCTTGCTTTAGTGGCCATCCTTCGTTTACATATTCCCGCCACGTCATCCCTTCCAGCATTTCTTCAATTACACTTCCATGCGCCAATAGTCCCTGATCGTTCTCAACCCTCTGAAATGCTAGTAAAAAAATCAACATACGCCGGTCCACTTGTCTGTGCGCATCACTGTTCGCATAGCACACATGAGCATGGCGCGTCCAAGCAGTATCCAACAACGGGCGCTCCAACTGCAATCCGTTCTCATACCACGCCATATACGTACCACCATTCATCACAACCGCCGGTCGACCCTCATCTCGATGATATTTTCCTTTCTGCAGCCAAAACCCGTCACCATTTGCGTAGTCAATGGCTGGTTTGTCATTCTCACGACGAATGCGGAAAAGTCGAGCGGGTCTCGAAACAACCAACCTGCTGGCCCGTGCCTAGATCTCGGATAATATTCTCCCAACAACATTGTTTCCCCAAATTCAACCAATCGATCATACGCCCGTCCTTTGCGCCGGAACAACAACACCATGTACCCGATACCACACAGGATCATAACCGAAACAACACATCCCACAACAGTAAGCGCAATGTCTCACACAATCATCATTTATTTGTTTTCTTCTTGTGTCGTATACAAAAACACACACCATATTATGTTTATACCACGCCACATACTTACAAACACAAGCACTCGTCCTGCAACGAATGCAGCTCGTTCACCAAAATTTGATATACATCAAACTTCAATTGAACCGCATCCCCGGTTTCGTTCATTCCAGCAATCATCACTTTGCCGCAAACTTCATCTCCAGCAGGCTCCGTTTGTCTCCAAAGAAGCGTCGCCAGCTCATTCTTTTCATCCATCTTCGCAAGTTTCTCCTCATCGTAAAACATCAGCAGCTGCACATCTTTCCCCCCAACTTTCGTCAAAATATGCGTATCCCAATATGCAATCGAGCACATTGTTCCCAATCGCTGTTTCACATTAAACCTCGCTTTAAATGACGACAGTCGAAGAGTCCCATCCGTGTCAATGTATACACTGATTCCAAAATCATGTCCACCCACTGCCATTTTAATGTATTGTAAAATAACCACCTTCTCACACTTTAAACATCAATTGTGCCACAATTGTGGCCCGCTCTGCAAACGTAAACCCAATTGGTCGCTTCATGTCAGCACTCGTCCTTCCAACAATCAACACAGGGCCATACACCGCCGCGATGTTGTGTATCCCCCACTCCTTAATCACACGCGTCGCTGCCTCATTTCGCAGCAACGCCTTCCCGCTTGCATCTTTCTGCGTCAACGTCGACCCATAACATGCATACACCGTAATGTCCGTCTTCAAGTACCCGACAGCATTCTTTTCAAACACATCGTAGTTCCATGCTGCTCCAAGCCGATACGCAAGCTGCTTCAAAAACAAATTCGTATCCAGTGGAAACACAGATACATCCCCCTCGGCTGTCACAAATATCCCCTCTTGTGAATCCATCATCACTATAGTGTAAAATGATAATCTTAATTCACCATTTTCCACAACTCAGCAATCACCTCATCAGCAATCGTTGTCGGCATCCCTGTCTCATCACACAGACCTGTGTACACCACCGTTCCACAAACAGGGTCTGCATCCCGGTCCGTCCTCTGCAAAACAACAGTCGCCGTCCAATTTTCAGTTTTACCCTCTTCAAAACCGTGTTTATCACTATACATCACCGCCCTCCCATCTAACACCACAGTCGCAACAACATCTTTCATATACAACTTCCATCGCAAACGCCGATTAAATTCGTCCACCGTCTCACTCACCCGATGCAATTCTCGTCGATCACTGTGCTGCAATAAATACACAATCTTTCTCGTCGCCATGCTTTACTTTATTTGGGGTTCCAAAAAAAATGAATCGCATTTATCTTTTGCATCGTTCCCGCAGCTTCGTCAGCTGCCCGTCACTCAATCCATTCTCACTTGCCCGCCCCATCACAAGCACCTGGCCATAGATCTCCGTATCCTCGACGTCCTCCCCCTTCGTCCGCAGATCCGTCAACAGCCACATCGCCGCAAAGTTCACGTCCTTCTCAAACGTCGTAAACTCCGTCCCAAAATACAAATCATATCCTTCGCACAACGAAATCTTCCTGTAGGCGATGCAGTCGCACACTTTCCCCACCATGGCGCCCACATCACCAACTTCCATCATCACGGTTTTTCCACGACCCTCGGCAGAGATCTTAAAAGCTCTGTTCGACATAGCCACTATCAGATCGTCTGTAAAATGTATAGGCGTATTTTATACCTCTGCATAAACACACCACCATGGTATACATCGCGCTCTCCATTCAAGCTGCATCCGAACATGTCACCTCTGGCTGGGTCATGTGTGTCGGCGCTGCCGTCCTCTGCGAAAAAACCGGCCAGCCCCTACTGCCCACTCGCCGCTTTTGCATCCCTCCTGACAAACAGCACACGCGAACCTACAACCCAACATACATTCCTGAAACGTCCCTTATCCCCCGCAAATATCGCAAGTATGTCGAAGAACGCGCCTACACACAGTACTGGCATGATCGCGAAGAACTGTTCGTCGCTCTTGTCGAAGACCTACGAACCGCACCCAGCGTCACATCCGACGCTGCATGGCTTAATTTTGCCACCTACCTCTCTCGTCTCCATCAAGACTATCCCGATGCTATCTTTGTCACAAACTGCCCAGAGTTTGCCATTGGCCGTATCGAAAGCCGCTTGGCTGAAACCGAATCTGTTTTGAGTCTGAAAACAGCCCCCTTCGAGAGTGGCATGCGCTCCTACTTCAATCAATCAGCGGGCGAAACTCGCCACAATCTCATCGACATCACAACACTGCGCCGCTTTCTCGGCGAACGTGGTCGCAAAATAACAACGGAAACAAACAAGACCGTTCCCCTCACCGGCTACCCCGAAAACGACGCCCATCACATTGCCCTCTGGGCTTTTAATGCCCACCAGGAGAACGACGATTTCGAAATGTCCGCCTAACACGGCCTCGCGAGCGCGTATAATCGCTCACACGCATCGTAAAAATACCATCACCAAAAACCAACAACCGTTCAAATTCTGCTTCTCGCACCCGTAAATAGTTTTCAACATACATATTAAAACCAGAAATGATTGTCATCATTTGTCGGTAATAGTAATCAGACAACAAGCCGCGCGCATACGCTCGACGCACGCGCGTGTGCAACCGATTGTATTTTCCGTACAGTCGCTGGACCCGTGGATTATACGCACATCGTCCCGCAAGCTCGTCCATCTACACATGAGCAATCATACCCCAAAACAATATAGCTTACCCAAAAGATGCAACCTGAAAAATGTATTTTTTTTGCATGCCTTTAAAAATTAGGTTGGCATTTACTATTTTCATTTTACACATGACTACCATCGAGTGTAAGTGGCTCGAGCGCGTACGATGTATGCAAACCGCATTCCCAATCCTGCATGCCCACGTTTGGAAATTGATGACAAAATCTCCCATCGAAAAAAAATTACATTACATGCAGTCTGGCCTTATCCCGTCCAACGCACGTCTTTTACCCGACGACGCAATCACTCAATCAACACTCGACGACCTTATAAAAACACTCTACGGTCGCCGCGATGGCATGCCGGAGTGGGCCAATATGCGCCACCGACACATGCGCGAATGTGTCTTCACAAAGCGAACATTCATCGTTCATGTTCTAAAACTGCTCCGAGCTGAAGTATGCTTACGCACTGAACTTGCACCAATTATTACATCCGACGGCCGACGCTACATCATTGAACTCGACGCCCTTCTTACCCCAATCAACGCACCCCTTGGCTACAGTCTCCTTCTCTTCCCCACCGACGACTTGCCATCACATCCACATGCAACCACGCAGACCATTCTCAACACCATATCCGCATACTATATTACCAAGACTCAAAACCCACAACCAGACATGATCATACGCGCCATCAAAACATACTCCGCTTCATACACATGGCGATATATCATCAATGCTGGATTGCCACCAGACACACCTATTATTATTGACGGCATACCCTATATCCCGTCTACCATGTGCAGTCTATACGATGTCTTAAATATAACCTCCATCCATGTAGACAGCCATATGCTGGATTGTCACCGGCTATGTCCAGAGCGCTTATCCCCACCCCCAACACCACATTTGCTCACACACTGGGACCATCGCCGGCACGAACACGCAATCGAAGAATTCCCATCATTAACTCACAAAAAAACAAACATCTTGCTTGCCACTGCCACCCTCGCCCTCAAACGATTGTTTGACACCGGCCAGCTTGAACCGGCCAACAAATATGACCCAAATGTCACAGAAGCTCTTTTTGAAAAGTGCACTTATCTTGATTTTGTTCCTGCCAGACAATGATTTTACACATGTCCTCAATCATGACAGCTGAGCCAAAAGTCTTCTCTGTCACCGACAAAAATGGTCGCATAATCACCCTAACCCTCCACGTCGGCGGTGTTGCAAACCTTGTTCTTGTCAACGGCGCCATCCCTGATGACGAACAGGAAACTCTGTTGTCTCACATCGATGCTGGCACTTGGACACCAGAAACAAAAAAGCGCAGAGTTCAACAGTTTGGCGCCGCTTTCAGCTACAAAACAAAACGCGCTTCCATCCCGGCTCCGCCTTTGCCACACTGGCTCGACACCATTCTCGTAAAGCTGGAAAAACTCAAATTATCTCCACAAGGCGGCTTTGACCAATGCATGATCAACGACTATCCACCAGGTGCAGGCATTGCTGCTCACTGCGACTCTATTCATGCCTTTGCCGACAAAATCATCTCCGTTTCCCTTGGTTGCCCCATGTGGATCGACTTTGAAAACATCAAAAACCCTATCCTAAAAACTCGCATCTGGCTGGCAAAGGGTGATATCCTCTACATGAACAACGCCTCCCGCTACGATTGGAAACACTCCATTGCCGCACGCAAAACAGACGAGTGTCCCACCAATCCAGGCCGTGTCTACAAACGCACTCGGCGCGTCTCCATCACCCTTCGCAAATTATTGTCTCGGCCGCAGCCGCAGCCTCAGCCGCAGGCCCTGCCCTAACTTCGCGTTTCTCCCCTCAAAGTCTACATCCCAAAGTCCAAAACTTAATTTTTTTTTTACATTGATTTATTAAATATCATACCGGCTTTATTAGTAAGTGACTTTGCCAAAAAAAACTACAAGTACCAGTCTTCCTCCACTGGTGGCGGCGCTGGTGGCGCTGCATGATCTAAATCATCATAGCCACGCGACAAACAGTGCGACATCGTCAAAATCTCATCGTGACCCACAAAGCCACGCTCAAAATACATCACCAGCGCCTTCACCACACACGCCATCCACGGCTCTTGCACCGTCTTAATTCGCATCTTTTTCCCTCCGGCATTTCGCAATCGCTGCATAAACCACCCCCCCGGATTATCTCGCAACCCCTTCACCGTGCTATCCTCGTCCATCAGATTCCCAACAATTTGCGACGGGTACACCAGAATGTCAATCCACAAATACGATTCGTGCAGTTCAAAAATCTCAAAACTTGGCAGATGAACACCAACACTCTCATCCTCCGGTCCAAACATATCAAAACCCACCCGCCCGTTCTGACTGAAATACCACTCAACAAACATCGCCTTTCCATGTCCATATGCCGTACACCCGCAGTCGTCCTTCACATGCTTCATGCGTCCTTCAAATCCACCAATCACGTCTCGTTCAAATTGCTCCACAAATTCCTCCGACGTCAACGCCACAATCTTTTCCTCGCGGTCTTCCTCCTCCCCAAACCGCTCCCGACGGAATCGCGGACCCCAGCCCCCGATGATCGGATTGTCCAATTGCATCATCGGCAACCACGGTCGCGCCCCACCAATCAATCGCTCCACCATGTTTTCCCCATCAAGCGGCAGCTCGCACGCCCCCATCTTACCAATATGCGCAAGCATTCCTTGGCCGTGATACGAACTCGTCGATTCCACAAAACTTTCCAACTCGTCTTTTCGCCGCTCCTCAGACACCCGACCCCACTCTCGCATCCGCACACGCAGTGCTACCGCGGTTCTCTCAATGCCATACATTCTTTAAAAAATGACCCCTTTTTGTTTATACACCCTTTTTAATAATAATAAAAAAAAAATTCCATCTCTTTAATAATGCTGACGCTGATGCGGATTCCATGGCATGAGACGTAAAAACGTTTCATATCACGGGATCCGCACCACCGATGCCACAGTACAGTCTCACATCCGAAAACTGTGTTTCGTACGTGCGATTGAACTCTCGCATGGTGTTTATTATACACACAACTTACAATCACAGCCACTCAACATCGCAAGACTCGCACATCCAATCACATCTTCCCACATGCTAGCATGCGATTCCGGTATCACCCCAGCATCCCTCAATCGCCCCAAGCCATACATCAACGTATCCAAAAATTCTCGCCGTACACCACCACGATAATTTTCTTCAAACTGTCCATCTTCAACACTCGCGTTTTCCTGCTCTCGCCAAATTTGCTCCGTCGTCGGATCCCACAGATAATGATAATCACATCCTTCCATATAAAACATATCACACAGCTTCGGTCCATCAATACTAGGTGCAATCGATATCGTCAGTCGATAATGTTTATCATACCGCACACACATCTTTCGCATATCATACTCTCCAACAGTGCGCACCCCGCTTCTCCCCAAAAACCGCAAAATATTATCCATCCACGGTGCGCATGCATAACAAGCAGCCCATCCCCGCATCATAGCAACACTCCACTTCAGTGCATACCCACGTCTAATCCACGATCTTTCAACGAAATAAACCGATTCCGCCCACTCGACCAATATTGAAAAAAGTGCTGCCACCATCAAACACCGCAGCGTCGTGTGTTCCCCACCATCGTGAAACTCGTCCAGCAGTTTTAGTTTTGTTGAATAGTCCGTCATTTCGGCCATTTCAATTCTCACTCCCAAATAAGCATCTGTAATCTCCCGCAGCGGCGAAACACCACCACTTAAAACACGCACGGCCCCTCTTTTGCCTCGATGTAAAGCAGTGGCTGCCCAATATGGCGTGCCACACTTTAGCAACATCTCAACATCAGCCTCTGCGAGCAATTCCCCAATCCAATAATTCTGCATATTCAACGTAAATTGCGAACACATGAACAAATACACCATCTGTTCTTCCGCCGTATCACAAACCCCCGCTGGCCGCGCCTTTCTTTTTTGACCCATCTGTGTTTTAAGCCACTGACTCATATCTTCACACTGTTTTGTCTTTCAGAAAAATGAACAAATTTATTCATCTCAAACTCTCATTAGAGTGTCTCTATTTTCACATCAACAACAGCCCCACGGCCCCGGCGCGCTCTCTTCAACACAGACACAAGCACCGTAAAAACACGCCGTCCATTTCGCGCATAAACCATCGAGCCAGCATCACCCGTGTTTTTCCACTCTTGCGTCCAGCTTTTGTCGCACACATATTCGCCAAACACGGGTATTCTTCGCGTTTTGACCCCGTGCTCAGCCAGCTGCGATCCATACAGTCCTCCCAGCGTGCAGTGCCGCATCCGACGTCCCGCCGTCTTCATCCCGCTCGGATACGCCACCCAATTCGTCGGCTTAAACTGTTTGCAAACAGCTTCATACTTGCCCGCTTCCAGCAGCACTTCAAATCCATACGGCGCAAGTATGGTCGTCTCCTCCTTTCCCAACGGCTTTGTTTTTTGATCCATATTGGTAATTTCAAAAAAATGATCCTTTGCATTTTTTCTACAATGCCAATCCAAAAAGACCACTCTTGTCACGAATCTAAAATTATCGACTCGGACGACGAGTCAACTCCCCTACCCCACTGGCCGCGCCAAGCTTTCCAACCCTCCATCGACATCAATCCCGACAAACTCCACCTTCTCATGGAACAAGCGGCCCAAATCTTTCACATTGCCGGCATCGTCGCCTTCATCTACTCTTCGTGTCCACCCAACGGCTGGTTCTTCATCTTCGAAACATACACCAATCCGTATGCCCGTCAAGAAGCTGCCCGTCTCATCGAAGACATCATGCTCAATGCTTGCGCAAACGTATCCCTCATCAACGCAATCCCCTCACCATTCAATACATTGCCACAGCAAATCATAGACACCTTAAAACCATACGCTGGCCTTTCAAAAAACACTGCCATCATCATTGACACCATCCAACGCTCCTCTCCTTCCACCATCAAATGGATCCCTCTCATCATCCATCCTTACATTCCAACTCGCCACCTATCTCAGTCAGTCTCCTCGTAGACATACACCCGTCCGGGTTTTTTCTTTTACATTAAACATATACATTGAGCCTCGCCACAACACGCACACGCGTGCGTGTATTTACGCTCATCCTCACGCACCTCCGCTGGTTCTGGACTAAACCACACCTGAGGTTTTATTTTTTTCTTGTCCAAACCCGCACACAGTCGCCGAACCTCCGCACTAGTATCTGTACCATACCATGAAACTTCATCGCTCAAATACGTCAAAACTCTCGCATGCATTTCTGGGTGTTTCGGTGTCTCCAGCCCTTGAAAACTCGACAAGACAGTATCCATCAACATTGGTGCCTCAATCTCACCCACCTTCAATCCCCGCCAGTGACAGTGTTCCAACGCCCCCAACAACACAACATAGCCGGCCTCCGTCAAATCACGCCACCACAACGTTTCGTAGATTGGCCGAATTCCTCCGCACCTTGTCCATCCATCCATCCGACCGCATCTCGTACAAATGCCACGCCGCACCCACACCGCGTGCATACTTCGGCGATCGCTGTGCCCCAAACACCAACTTCAAACGCATCCCAACAGGCGTAAAATGCTTTTCTCAATCTGCGGCTTCATCGCAATCATTGCTTTCCTTTCCGCCTGTCGCATCGGTCCATTCGCCACAAACTGCGCCGTCGTCTTTCCCGGATATGGTATAATCGCATCATAGTGCACGCGTTCGACCGTGAAAAACACGCTTATCACACCCCCATCTTCCGGCTCCAGCCATGTTGCAGAATTAAACAACATTATCGCATCCCTGTCATGTGGGTAAATCAACTGGCGCTCGATTTGTTGCACACATATCGTCACTTCTAACATCTGCGCCATTGCAGGCACAACCCAACTATCCGCATTCAGCCCCCCCTTTCTCATGGCGTTGATCGAGTTCCTACAGATTCGCAATACCATTTCCTGTCCACTCTTGCTTATCTTTTTCTTCCGTGCCTGATTATCACCGTCACGATAAATGCTGTCGCCCACGACATAATTTTCCAAATGAACCCCGCCATCTGCATGAACGGCATCCTGACCAATACCCGAGACCGCGTTCGTGCACATTGTCGTAATTTCCATTGCAGCATTCAATTGTGTCACAAAACGCTCCACCCCAAAATAGTTTTTAGCATTCTCAAATTCTGCCAAGTGTTCTGGTGTTCTCTTTAACTCACCTCTCACATCGCTGTCATACAACGAATGCAATTCCGACAAAACATACAAATTTGCCACGTCAATATAACGACACAACTTATCAAATCGCGCCAACTGAAAATCACACACTTTGCTCCGCAACAGTGCACCGGTCACCTTTTGCCCCTTGAATAGATATTTCGGATTCAAATTCAAACACATTGCAACCGCGTGGAAAAAACAATCACCGCCACCCCCAGCCCACCTCTGTTCATACCCACACTCTTTCAAATATTCAAACAGCTCATCCGGCGTTTCAGGCGCACGCTCCAAACGGCGTCGATAGTTCCAATACCCGTACATAGTCCATACACCATTCATACAGTACACACTTATACAACAACAACAACCATTTACTTCAAATCATTCAACTTGCCGTCCCTTTCGAAACAGCACAAACTCGTCCGGCTTGCATCCATAGATGATCCGCTCCAGTGGAAAAATGTTGCCCACGCTTTGCTCCGCAAGAACCATCGCCCCATACAGCATCGTCCGATAAAACAGGTATGCGTCCTCGCCGCACACATCCCCCACCAGCTTTGTCGGCACCGACCGGATGTTGTACAAATGCAGCACAACACACCCCGCCAGTTTGTTTGCCCGCGGAAGATCCTCTTGCATCACGCCCAACTGTTGACGCATCACAAGCGCGTAAGACTGCAGCTCCGCAATTTGACTTTGGCCACTCTTCGTCGCCATCTTGTCTCCGTTCCTTTCCACGCTTGCCGACAGCACTCCAATCGCTCGCAAAAGCGCCATCACAACGTGCACCTTCGGCGCCTCGAAAAACGCATCCGTCGTCTCTGGCCGCATACTTTTCTCCAGCATTTTCTGCACATAGGGCGAGATCCACTGATCCACGTACTTCTTCACGGCAATCTGGTATGCCCGTGCCCCAATTCCCCCATCCATCACAACAACTTCTTTTGGTTCTGCATCCATCTCAAACCAAATGCAAAAAAATGACACATCATTTTCTCAAATCTCACAAATGCAATCTCAATCAAAGTCGCAACCAAAACGTCGTCTACGTCGCATTCTATCAGATGATGAAGACCAAGACGCTCTTCAACCACCACCACGTCCCATCCCATTTGCCTCTATCTATCGCAATCCGGCCGACGTCACCCGTGTCATCAACCTCGACAACCCCACATTTATCCCTTCAGAGATGAACATCCTTATTCGCGAACAGGTCACCCAAATCCAAGAATCGATTCGCCGCCTGCCCAACGTCCTCATGTCAACCTACGTCCACGACAAAGAACGCAAGGGATACTACTTCATCACACACGACATCACCGATCTCAAACGTCTCTACCCCCTCGCCGTCCTTCTCGACAAAATCCTTGGCAAGGACGCTCAACACGCCGCCCTTGTCTATACATCGTACACCCATGTCATCCCCTCTCATCTTCACCAATCCATGCCGCGTGCCATCCTATCTCTCAAGGCCGACAAGTCAATCTCCACACAACGACCCATGTACAATTCTCCAGGCTCCCGCTCAAATTTCCTCTCACAGCGTGTTCTCGATCACGGTATCATGTAGCCTCACCACACATAAATCGCCCCTTCTTTTTCTGGTTTTTATCCAATTAAACTACAATCCTACATTCACTGTGTACACAACAATACATTCAGCAGCCGCGTCCTCCATGTCCGGCATCCCGGGCATCGGCCCAGATCGTCAATCGAGTATTCCATGTGGTGTTTACACACCAGTCGGCCACATTTCCCACACCGCGTCGGCCTCTTCGGCAGTTCCTCGACACACCCGTCAAAACCGCGGCAGTGTACCGTTGTCACACTAATTCCAAGGTGGTCTTCAGCCGCATATTCAAGCCATGAAATTCGGACTCTACGTCGACCCTCCTTACTAAAACACATGTCTCAACAAAATGACACGTCGTAATATTAAACCACACACATACACATGCCATATCGTCTCTTTAGGCCGGCAAGTCCATCGCCACACCACGAAGCATGACCACTTTACGTGTCAACGTGCGATTTCTGTTCGTCGTCCTCCTTCTCGCGCTTCATCATTGCAAACAAATTACGATCATCGACCCAATGCCATATCTTGCTAGTTCGATTGTACATATGAATCGTCTCCGTTTCATCGTCGCGGTATGTACATCACGGATCGAAGTCTGGCTTCGGTCGTACATTCCCCTACAAAGGAAGCGTCGGCTTATCACACACTCTGACATTCTGCGAAAATAGGCATCAGATTTTATTTGTACGTGTTTTTATTTATATATATGTATGTATATATATACACACACACACATCACAAGTCAGTTGTAAACTCGGATGCACCTCCACAAGTCCGTCGCCACACCCAATCCGACGTCAACTGCCACAACACACCATTCTTCGACCGCACCCGCGGGCCGTCCTTTCGCATCACGCTTTCCTCCAATACAAAAAGCCCGCCTTCGTGATATGGCAATTCCACATACACTACCCAAACGGGTCCGACGAACGTATGCGCGCAAAACACACGAACAATGTACGCTACGCGATCCGCCGTTCCTCGGCAATCGCACGGTACGCCGAGCCGCTTACACCACGGCTTCCATCGAACAATCTCAACCCCGGCCTGGCGTCTTAGCATTTCAGCATCCAGCAGCAGCGGCATAATATCAAAGTTTTGCCGCAATGAAGATGGCCTCTTTTCTGATCTGTCCATAGTGTTGTTCTCTTTCAAAGACATTCTTAAAAAATAACAGCAAATTTATTTATTTATGCATCTATAAAATTTTTCTTGTATCGTCAACTAATTTTAATCGTCTTTCCTCTTTATGTCGTACCTAATCCCGCACTGCGTCAACAGCGCAAACACCCGCTCCCAAATTGCATTATACTCGGGCCGTCCGTTGTAATGGCATAAAATGCCCACGCCCAGTCTCGACGGCCACTTGGTTGCAGCATACACCAGCAGTTCCGAATCACGTCCCATTTCCGATGGCACTGTCTTCACAATCGCATCAACATCGCCCTTCAACCAACTCGGCAGCACACGCAACGTCGGCTTGATCTTCAGCTGCAGTTCCACCGGCGCCATCGGGATCGCCCAATGGCGTGAACCAGCGTCCCAATACCCGTTCAAAGCCTTAAACTTCAAACGTAAAGCATATGTGCCCGCCCCCATGATCAATGTCTCTTTTTCCGTTGCACCAGCAGACATATACAACCCACTCAAATCAGATTCTGTCAACATCCTTCTCTGTAAAATGTCTTTACAAATAAATACTGGCACACACACATATATATATATACACCCACTTCTTATTCCCGTAGTACCGATTCACTGTCGTGTCGTAAGCTCCATAGACACAACCCATCCCGCGTCCACTTTTGCAACACGTTTAAAAAATCCGCCGTCGTCTGCCAAACAGAGATCCCGCCAGTATTTTTTGTATGCTGTATTGCAGACATCGTACATTCCTCTTATCCCCATCCCATACCTATACGCCTCGCAGACAATGTCCCAACATGCTCGTATGGTGTTGCCTCGCCACCACCCGGCAAGTTTCTACTTACATATTTCCGTATCTCGCTCTCAGAAAAACATGTAATGTAATCAAGATGCATTTTCCTTGTTTTTTTTTTATCCCCCACTATCTTTCTCACACACACGTAAAATACACATCTATACGCGAAAAGTTCACTCCTCATTCAAAACACTCACTGGAAATCCATATTCCACCGACTCGTCACCCGTCTTCGCCGCCGCTGCCGCCGCCGCCTTAAGTCGCCGCATATTCGCTCGTTTTTCTAGTCGTATCCGCCGCTGCTCAGGCGTTTCATTCGGAAAATCCTTATTTATCACAGACCGCCCTGTTCCAAAAACAACCAACGTTGCATGATCCGCTGCATACACCGCAGTCTCTACTGCCGGTCGCGCCTGACGCCGCCCCGCCGTCTCAAACTCTGAATCGGTTTCTTCTCCCGCCTGACGCTTCGCCAACCGCTTCCCCTTGTTCACCTCTCCCCGCATCGTCTGTCGCACCTCCCTTTCCTCCGTCGTTTCGCCCTTGCTTTTTTGCACAGTCGCACCCCCTCCAAAACTCAGCAACGACCCCTGACGTTGTGCGTACGCATCATCCTCCGCTGCCTGTCGTGCCTTTCTAGCCCGCTGCTGCTCTCGCTTCCGCGCCATTTTCGCAGCGCGATCTCTTTCCGTCTCCTCATCCTCCGCCTCAGGCTCAGGCTCCGGCTCAGGTTCCACCACCACAGGCACCGGCATCGGCACCGGCGCCTTCCTCCAAACATACCACGGCACCCCGCCCGTCGGTCGCGGTATAATCACACGAACCCATCCATTCATCTCGCGCTCACGTCTACGCCCCCGCACATACTGGCGTGACCCTTCGTACACCTCCGCACGCGCAATCACTGTCAACGCTCCCGCATACTCGTTTTCCCATCCGTCCCCCTTATCATAAAGCACGTCCACCGGCGACTTCCATCCCATCTCAACCGCCCCCAGATCCACCGTCATCCGATCAATCGACTGGTCCAAATCATGCACATACGTCGAATTCTCCCCGTAAGCCTCCAAATTCTTGTACACCTCAACCTGTCGCTTTCGCTGATAATCAAGCACATATGTCAAATACTCCTTCACACTAAACGGACAGTATCCCCCATCATCATCTTCAGATCCAACATCCAGGCACCCATCCTCCCGATTCTCATCACTTCCAGGTCGCTGGCCAGGCACATACAACATGTCCGGATTGTAGTACAGGTAATCGCCATTTCCAGTAAACATCGAAAGCCGCGACATTGGGCATCGATACTCCTCCAACTTTGCCACCGGCGACGTCGCAAACAACGGCGCCCCAAACTTAGTCCGCCATTTCAGGTATCGCTTTTCATACACCCGCTCCCGCGACTTTTTTCCAGCATCGTCGAGCAAATTCCACGCAAGTGCATTGTGCAGGCATCCCCCCTCGCACGGGTACTCAAATTCCCGGTGATCAACCAACTCCTCCACCGTCGCAGCCATTTCCCCCCCCCTCTCTTATCACCACCCACACTCTTACACAAATAACCCATTTAATTACCATACCGTCCAATATACTCTCTCAGCAGCATATCTGCATCTTCCATCTTTTCCAACAAAAGACACTTCGGCTTCTCCTTCTTTGGCAACATCCAGTGCCGCACAAAACAGCCAACCCGCACATCACCCCGCAGCACCCATCGCAGCTCCCGCGCGAAACGTCGGTGCGTACACCGTATCGTTTTGTATCTCCCCGTCGATTTGATCTTGTGCTGTTGCATATAGTCTCGCACCATTATCTGCTTCGCTTCAAACTCGTCGCGTATCGCCACACACGCGCGTAGTGCCGCATCACGACCTCCCAGCACCCCCTCAAAGTATCCATCAAGCACGTCATCGCTCAATGCACCATACAGTGTATATTTCTCCATTTGTTTTTATACAATGTTTCAAAAAACACCAACTGTAAAAAATGCTAATCACTTTCTAAACCCGTGCTTAGTGCTGGCCAGGCTCGCAATTCTGGGCTCGGCACATGGTTCGTGCGTGTATATACGTCTCTTTCATTCATTGTTTACACAACACACCCTTTACAAAAAATGCTCAATTCTATAAACACCATCTTTAATATCATAACCATCATCTTGGCAGCCGTCGCCATCCAGCTCGTCCGCGACAAGACTGTTCTCACCACTCCACACACCTGGCTGCCTGCGCAAGACATTCTTATTCTTCCCGTCCAAAATATCCCTAACTTGCGCATCACCCCCAATATCGGCATCACACCACAGACACCCATCATCGAACCATCCCTCTTATTCAACGCTCTCTCAGACTTGGATTGCACCCAGAGCCTATCGCAGCGCAACATTAAATGCTTACAACCAGATCGTCCTCGTGGTCCCCTCACCCAAGTCCACATCTTCCGCGCAGTCGGCACAGCCCGCATACACGCATTACGCGTCATACAACCTCCGACCCCACCTTCCGTGTGCGTCACCGTCCCCTGCAACGGATTCTCCCTATCCGCATACGCATCCTTCTGTGCCCAAATCACCGGCACAACCGTCTCCATCCCCATCTTCTACGGCATATCCAACACCATCTTTGCATGCACCGCTTCCGCAGACCAATCTCTCGTCTACAAACAACCGCCTACATGTGCCCAAATCATTGCCCTCCCCAATGCTATCTGTCCAGGCCCCCCGCCGCCCCCACCCGTCATCACAACCACGCCTCCGACCACAACGCGTACAACCACTACGACCCGCACATCAACATCAACATCAACAACAACCACTACCACAACAGGCTACTCCTTCTTCTACAACCTCGCCATTGGCAAAACTTGCAACTTCAACAAATCTATCGCATCCATTGCCGAAGTCTTCAACACCTATTCCATCGACGCCAGCATCGTAACAAACGCATGGTACAGCATCGAATACAACGGCTACACGCCAGGACCTCTCACACCACCGATGGGTGGTCTTATCCTCTACAAGGTCGACCGTACCGCCCTACGTCTATCTAGCTACAACCGACCATCCAACTACATCGTCGACCCCATTCCTCACGCCATGGCACCTCAACCCCCCTATGACTACTGCGTCCAAATCGATACAAACACCGCCGTTCTCATTTCAACAACCCCAGTTCGACCAACCGCTTCATACATCATCTGGTCCTTGCCAGACTGTCTCGGCATCACCTATTTAAATGTCAAATACTCCCGCGTTTTCTTTGCATACCTCACCGCCCCTCAATTCACATACATCGAACCCTACATAAACTTCTCCATCATACTTCCATCTCTACGCATAACCATTCCCGGCCCTGTCTCCAACATCAACACCAACTTACCAATCGGTATATGCACCACCGTCGCCCCAGAAAAACTTGGCCTAATCGCCATGTCGCCCGCCATCACTTTACGACCCGGCCATCTTGCCTTCAGCATTCAAATCTCCCTACCTACAAAAGTCGAGTTCGTCACACAAGAAAAACTACCAGACGCAAACAAAATTCGCGGCACAGTCAACATCACAAAATACACGCTTGTGCCCCTACCTCCCGTCGCAGGCAGCCAAATTCTCCAAAACATCCCTTGTCATACATACACACCGGCGGACTATCAATCCATCCCTCTCGCCCAATTCCGCATACCGGGCAGCACCACCGCCCCTGATACTGACATGGCCTACTTATACAGTCTTGCATCGTACGTCCATCCGCTCATGGGCCCCCACCGTCTCGCATGCATCGATACTATGTGGACAGCTACATCCCAATGGGGCTCGGGCTCGGCCAATCAAGTAAGCAGGTATCCCCGCTGGGCCGGCCCAGCAACAAATGTAGGCTGCGCCAGCGATGCCTACAACACACCAAGTACTGGAAACACCCAATACATTTATCAAAACAAACCACTCCTCACTCCACAAGTTCAGTGCGACACCGGCCAACTTAATCTACAGATGCAATATACCCCGTCACGACCAGCAGGCACCCTTGAGAATGCCGGCGACTTCACTGTCTCCGGGTCCCAAATCACAATCCCACAGCCATCGTCGACACCAATCTATGTCTACGATACCGACGCTCTCTTAATCACAACCGCTGAAAATGAATACGTGACTAGCGGCCAACCATGGTGTTTAAATTACCAAACTGCATGGCATGATTATCAGTTTGTATACAGCCACACATACCGCTTTCTCAATCTATGGTATTGGTATTCAACTATCATTTGCACATATGGCGACTTTTCGCCTATTGTTGGCCCAGCCTATCAACTATGTCAAGACCTTGCCAACAATGTTCCAAGACCTGATATTTTTGGCGGCTACAATTCATGGATGGCTACATGTCCCGCCGTCAGTCCAGTTTACTACGTCACATACACAATGTTTCCCATCCCTGCTGCATACACATCCCCACAACCACCTACATCATACATCCAATCAAACTACACTCAATAAACGCACACATGCTGTCCGAAAAAAGCCCTCGTTCAGCCAAATCCGCACATCTTTTGGCAGGCAGCACGTTTCCCTTTCAACACGCGCTGCTGCCATGCATGCCTCCCAGCTCTGCGCCAATGCACGGGGCGTCCCTGCCTCAAAACCTCCCAGGCGCAGAAACGACATTAAAAATTGCAAGTCGGCCACACACTCTGCACGTGGCATCACAAACTGCGGCACCAAGGTTTTCACCGCATTCAAAAAAGCCGGCAACACTTTCCACCCCATCACAAGCAACCATTCCACCAAGGCCTGCATAGACTCGTACACACCCGCATCTATACCAATGCGCAAAAAAAGCAGTGACAGGTGCCAGGTTGCATACGGCATCGTCGCCACGTTGATTCGCGTTTCGGTGATATAAACAACGCGAGTCACTGCGCCAAACACGTGCGAAGCCTGATACGCAATTGCATACAGAATGCGCACTTGCAAAGGCGACTTCACTCGCAACACACGGCCGCCATGCACACAGCCAAGCAGTCCATCCACCGGTCCTTCAGGCGGCACCTCAACCGTTGGATCATACACCCCAACGTCATACACAAACGCGTTCTTCACGTCCACACGGCACACGCACATCACGTGACGCGCCGTCGTGTCGTAGCCTTGTCCATTTGCGTGCGAGGCTGCGGCCGCAGAATCATACACGTAGGTACCGTCCCCAAATATCCCCGCCTTGCAATGCGTTGTCACACACCCGCGCCCATCCTTCAGCATCGTTGCAAAGTATGCCGGCGCCGCGCAAAACATCAACGGCCCGCTCTCATCCATGCACGGCCAATCCACACGCACACCTCCAAAAATCTCACAATTCACCAGTCCTCGGCGACCAATCAGCGGGTTTCCGGCCTTGTAGCCGTCATCCAACAGCCGCACCGTCTTTGAAACATGACACACTGGCGGCGTATACTTTGTCCAATCAATCTGCTTAGGGTCGCACGCCGTTCTCAACCCATCATCCTCCGGTCCAACAAACACCGTCCGTTTCTTCATCTCTTCCCCAAATAAATCAAAACGTAACATAGCCTCCACTCTCTTTTGTACCATTTGGTCACCTCAGACAAAAAATGATTTATTTTTTCTCCAATCTCATCTCAACCATGAACACTAAGGCCATCTTTAACTTTATACCAGCATCGTTTATTCGATGTATCCCCATCCCATCCATCAAACGCATTCGAGAAATCCGTGAAATGGTGTCATCCATGTTTCTTGAAGAGGATGTTGAATGGGTCGCATATGCGAACAATCGCCCCGGCAATTACTTCATCGCACACACGTGCAACACGCCGGAAAAATTGCTGCGATTGTACAACGTGCTTCAAGTATACAACGACAACAGCCCTCCTCCCGTCTGTGAAATCACCATTTTCCCACTCGACTCCGAATACTGCGACATCATCTTCAATCAATTATCAACATATCTATCCGCGTCAGAAGCCGACACTGTGCCCCATGTCATTCTTCAACAAACACCCATACCCACCAACAAAATGCTTCGCCACGTCGAGGGCAACAAGCCCCCACGTATGAAACGCGTTGGCGTCATCGCGCCAACTCCGATTCGCACTAGTGTTTCTCTAGTGTAGACAGTTTTTCTACAACTCTATTTTTAAGTTTGTCTCTATTTCAGACATCCAAATCCACATTAAAGTATCATTTTCTTCCAACTGCTCTCATGGATACTGTGCCATCTGTTTTTACACACTCATTGCAACTATCACCAATCAACATTGGCGAGTGTACCAATGTCGTGCCAACTCCAAACACAGACGAGTATGATCGTGATACCCTCCTTGGCCGCATTGCCGACACCCCAAATGTTCGCAACACCGTTCACTGCATCGTTGCCCCCCACGGTGATACAACCGTCCCCAACGGCTGGATCTTTATCACCCACACCTGCAAAACCAAAGCAGAACTCATGCAACTTTGCTGCAACATTGCCTATCTGTTCACGGCGGCTCAACCAACCAATGTCTACGACATATCTCGCGTCCAATTGAGCTACTACTCCTCAAAGGCCACCCAAGATCTGATTAATTTCACCTCTGCCAATCAACGCATGACCACCATGGCTGTCTGTCACGACGAGCGCCTCATGGTCTCGCGCTGCCCCGATTACCATCGCGGCAAGCCGTGCGACAACCCCCTCTCAAAGGCGTGCGACTCGCTCTTCCCAGAAGACGAGATCTCGACTCCTCTTTCCCCGGCTGCATCGCATCCCATTGCCTCGTACATCTCGCCCAACCTCGCCCTGGTCAGCGACTCCCTGCCGCCAAACGTCCTTCGCATCACCCCCAGTCGCCGTCGTCGGTTTTCCGCCGACGATCTGCCAAAAATCTCACCCGCCATCTCTGTCGCCGCAACAGCTGGCAACAGTCCCGTCCTCACCACCGACCAGGAACCGTTTTTTTCCACATCTCCAGACACCGCTGCAGCCACACCTCCTGGCCGAAATCCAAAACGCCGACTTCGTTTTGCCGACGACGATGAATTTATTTAATCATAGACAGCACTATTCTTTTCCTTTTTTTAATTGAAATAAACCATGTCTGACTTACGACGCATCACTCCACGGTTGTCGCTGGACGTCTGAAAAAAACGGCTCGGGGTCACGAACAATAAACAGTTCTTTGTTCATCTCCTCTTCAAACGCACTGTGCCCGCCATGGCATCGAATTCGGCGCTCTTCTGCAAAACTGTCGCGTCGCGTCCCGCTCGGTCGCTCTCCGTGAAAAAATGAAACACACGCGACATCAGCGTCGGGATCCCCAAACACAACCGTGTCCAACACATGCCCAGTCCCAGAAACACCCGTCACATCAACAACGCGCTGCAGTCTGAACATACGCACCAACGACAACGATTCCCGATAGACCCGATCAAACGCACGGTTGTTTGTCACAATCAACAACGGCGCAGGCACCGTCATAACATCGCTCGCGTTCTTGTTGTAAAAAGTCATCGCATCTCTCTTGATTTCGTACGTCGCCACAAGACCATCGGCGGTTTTCACCAAAAACCCCTCCAGCGTGAACGTCCCCTCGTCCACACAATCCGCCAAAAGACGCACCGTAGTCTGCGACGCCATTTTTTAATACTCGCATTCATAAAAAACACCAATACTTTTAAAACCGCACCTTGCCACGTCCATATGGCGTTGCCTGCATCTGGCTTCGATCCATATCCCCCGTATCCAACACACCGCCGACAACAGCCGTAAAAACAACCGTCCCATATATCACCAACCCCGTCATGCGGCAAGCCAGTTTGTTGCGCACGTATCGGTGCTCGTCGCCGTACAGTGCATGATGCACCATAATCTTTCCACTCCGACTCACAATTTGTCCAAGATCCTCAACGTCGCATTTACATCGTGCCGCCACCCGCGCGTCAAATTCACTTGCTGCAACGCTGTAATAACACAGGCGTCCGTTTGTGTTGGCAACAATACACTGTGGCATTCTTGTCATCAAAAAATGAACACAAAAGGGTTTAATCACGCTGCATATGCATCTGCATCTGCATCTGCACCAATTAATATTGGTTCCAAAATACGACGCATCTCTGCAATCACCCCAAACACCAACAACATCCATACAACCAATAAAAGAAGGTCGTATCTTATTGTACCCAACCCCTCAACGGGTACACCATACCACAGCAATATTGTTGCCATGGCAGGCAGTATCTGTTTGACGCGGCGACGTCGTTCCATCAATGACATCTTTCACGATTAAATACAACAAACACACACAATTTCTTCTATTATTTACCAGGGTTGTACTTGTTGGAAAATGTGCATACTATTATTCATTTTACGCACTTGCTCAACACCATGACCACGCTTGTTCGAATTTCTACAAACGACATCCTCTATGACCGCGGAAAGGCGCCGCACTTCAGCCGCATCCGCATTGGCAAAGGCACCTTTGGCGAAGTCTATCGTGGCCGCTGGAATGGCAAACGAGTCGCCATCAAGGAATTTGAATACGAGTTTCTCCAGGTGTCGATACATCACGATACATTCATCGCCGAAGTTCAAATGCTTGCATCACTCGACCATCCAAACCTGGTCAAATTTCTTGGCGCATCTATACACAACCCACCAGCAGACGAAACACCCTTTATCGTATTTGAACTTCTTGAAACCACTCTCTTCACCGCGTCGTTCGTCGCCCCATATCGTTTCACATCCATTCAAGAAAAATGCGTCGCCGCCGCCCAGCTTGCAAGCGGCCTCGAGTACCTACACAACAATCTAAAGGTCCGCGTCGTCCATCACGACCTTCAACCAGAAAACATCATGCTCGACGCCAACAACACCCTCAAAATCATCGACTTTGGCATGTCATCCACCGCCGCAACAAAAATGGATACGGCGCGTGTCAGAATCAACAACTGTCCCGGCACCGTTGGCTACATGCCTCCAGAAAAACTCATGCCAGACTCCGCTCAATGTTTCCGCAGAAGCTCCGCCGTCGACGTCTATGCCTTTGGCACCATTCTCTGGGAAATGTTTTCACACACCAGCATCCTTTCTCTATTCAACCACGACAAAACGGCCGTCAACGAAGGCATCATCAAGTCCGAACAACTGCCCTTGCAATCCTCAATCCCTCGCTCAATCTATCACATCATCAACCAATGCCGCGATTTCGTCCCCGGGCTACGGCCCCGCATGAACACCGTTCACTCCAGCATACAACACATTCTCTCCCAACATGACTTTGACACCATCTACATCAATCCAGACCTCTCTCAGGACAATCGCGTCGCAATCATCGAAAATCCAGTTTCAGACCTCCCCCAAAAAACAATCGACGACCTCTTTATTCGCAGGTGCTGTCTCAACCATGCAAGCATCGTCGCCCTCTTAGGCGGCAACACCTTAAGTCGTCCATCTTCACATGTCATCTCCTATGTCTTTGAATATGCCCCCACCCACACCCTTGCCAGCATTATCTCAGACCTCCCAAACTCAGATTTGATCTCCATCAAACTATCCGATGCCCTCACCTACCTACACTCGCACACCCCTCCAATCGTCGTTCGCTCACTCTCCGTCGACACTGTATACGTCGACCCATCCAAAGAAATCCCCGTTCTCTTCAACTTCGGTCTCAGTCACACAACGCCCCTTTATCAGCCGGGATACGCTCCCCCAGAAGTGCTTGCTGGTGCAACAGACACCCTTGTCTGGTCAGACATCTTTGCCTTTGGCACCATCCTATGGCAACTCTGCACAAAAACACTTCTCTATCCACCCACGCTTTCCCCCGAACAGCGCAACGACTACACCACACATCGCACATCGCTTCCAGACGCAACCATTTCCCAATACATGCTGTATCTCGTCAATACATGCCGCGCGTTCGACCCATGTGCCCGTCCACAAATGTTCGCTGTCCGACACGCCATCGTTGCTACACCCGCTTCCTCAACCGCACACATGTGCATGCAAACGCTAAAAGACGCCACCAGCCCTTTACTCAAACTCCCGTACGACTGTGAACACCCAATCGACGACGCCATGCGCAAATTTTATGACAAGCACTCCCTTGAATATCTAAATGCAAAAGATTACGGCCCTCCTTTTCGCAGAGCTCTATACGGATTCACCGCAAACCGTCACACACAACTGACATTTGACGCTAACGACGTTTTATTTGAATGTAAAAATATCATCGGATCCATATGGGCAACAGGCACCCTCGTGCGCACTGGCGAACACGGCTTGTTTCCACTCACATTCACAGTACCAGCCCATCCACCCGATTCATAAAACAATTTTATTGATTAAACACGTTCCATCGAATCAATCTCTTGCACACATTTGCGCCCAATTTCTTCAAGCTCCTCTTCAGACCAAGATCGGCAAAGCGCATCCCGAAATCGCATCAGGTTTTCCACATGCGATACATGCTCAACATACAGCACGCCAGCTCTCTCGTGTTGTGTATGCAACGCGCCGATCTCCCCCTGCACTTCATCCGTAAACGGCTTTGAAAAGCGTCGCATGATTTCAGCGCGGCTATGTTCCATCACAAAGACCGCCACTGCGTCTCCAATCTCCACAAACTTGCGGTCTTGTTCCTCGGTCGACAGCGTTGGTGCATTCATTACTCGGCCCCGCGCCCTCGATGCTGCGTGCAACACAGTGTTTAGCACCCCATTGCCTTTGCACATCTCATCCAGTTTGTCACTCAGACTTGTCATGATCAACAAAGTCATGAAAAATAGCATTCTTTAATAAGAATGCACTGCACTCAAATCAACATCATCATCACCCTCTGATATTTGTATAGCGTCACTCATCATCAGACTCTCATAGTCCGATTCTGACCCATAGATCCCGCTCACCCCATCATTCAGACGCAACAATGCCTGTGACGCGTTCACAGGCTGGCACATCCGAATCACAACTGGAATGCCATGATGATGCATCGTCATATATTCAAACTTCTGCCGCACATCATCATCCCGGAATGTTGCTTCTTCCAGGCAGCCCTGTCGGAAGGCCAGCAGCAGCGTCGCCTCCGAGTCCCGACACACGCACCATGCGCACGATCGCACCATCGTTTGCCGATCCGGGAAATCGATTCCAGCCTTGCGCAGAAATTGGAAGAAGTGGTTTTGATAGACGATGTCCTTTGTCACTCGCGGCCATGCCACTTTGTGTGAATTCATGTATTTCACTCCTTGAGCAAGTGTGCCATTGAAAGACATCCTGTAAAATGAATAAACACACTCACACTTCTTTCATCAAATCTGCTTTACTTACACACCTCATCTTCAAGTTTCTTAAGCACATCCAGTGCGAGCTTTTTTAATTCGTCGTATTGCGGCATATACGTATCATAAAACCGCTGCATCAACGGCCACCCAACACATGCCGTTGCAACCCATGTCCAAATACCCGCTGGCACCTCTCCATCATTCACCCACGCGTCGATCTCCTCAGCCGCAAGCGGCGCACATTTCTTCGCAACACGACACTCATTCAAAAACAAAACTCCGACACGTTTCAGTATCAACATACTCTCCGTCACCGATTTCGCAAGCCGCTGCTTCATTCGTTCATTCACATGACCGCTGCCCATCCCAACATCTTTATACGCAGTCAACATCATGGTGCTGCTTTTGTACAACACATCGTACAAATTCGTCGCATACACCAATCCGCCCACCTCCGTCTTCTCAATCGCAGTCTTCAGCATCCTTTGCACGCACACACCCACCCCGCAACAACTTCGCACCTCCAGACTTTTACCCAATTGCAACACCTGCATCTGTTTTCTCTGTAAAATGATTCACACGTGCTTCAAACTCTTTAAAATCAACCGCCTTTTCCCCCGTTTTTAAAGTCACACCATTTATCATTCAATTCCCTCAACAACATTTCACCGGCATCAAGGCTTAAAAAATAAGCAGATCTCTCAGCTGCCGGAGAATAGATATACCGTCTCAATAAACATCTCATGCACGCTCGCACACGCATCTTTAAATCCAAAAACCGATTTAACTCGTCGCCCATTTATCCTTTTGTAAAATGCCTCCTATAATCGTTTTTCTCTTATAAACGCACACACAACCAAAAAGAATGGCCTGGCCTTTTTTTTACAAGTCTCTCGGCGCAGACTACCCGCCCCGATACATCATCATTCTATGGGCCATCGCAGCCTTATGTCTTCTCGGCGTCCTCATCTACAACAACATTGCCCTCAAAGGCATGTCCTCCTTACCCTCTTTCTTAGCTATCAACACGTATTCGATCAACAATTCATTTCACAATCCAAACCCCCAATTCATCACCGAGCGCGGCCTGTCATCCCAAGCCGCAATCAACGTCTTCATCATCCCGTCCCTCATCTCAGAATCCTTCAAATTTATATGTCCCGCCATCTACTGGCGTCTCGTTCAAGCCAACCACAACTGGGTTCGTCCTCTCGAATTCGCCATCACCGCACCCGTCATGATGTGGCTTATCATGTACGACTGCGGCATCACCGATCGCTTCGCCCTTTGTCAAGGCGCCTCTAGCATTCTTCTCATGCTCATCGTTGGCTACTGGTTCACCGGCAACCCGCACCCTTCCTGGCAACAGCATCTCATTTGTTTCTATCTTCTTATCATCCCTTTCATCCAAGCCTTTATTGCTTATGGATCACACAGTCCTTCGCCCCCGTGGCAAGTCACCGTCATCGTCGTCGTCGAGTTTTTCCTCTACTCCTCCTACGGCTTCGTTTCCGTTTTCTGTACATACTACAACGAACCCGCCCCATACATCATCACCGAACTCGCATCTGTCATTCTTAGCATCTCCGCAAAAACTATCATGGCATGCATGCACATAGCCGGCGAACAAGCTCGCTCATAATTTATCAAAAAAATTAAACTATGATTTCTTCATTTTACATCAGAATGGTCACCATCATCCACGTCCGAGCTACAAGCGCCTGCCACGATTACTTAGCACCCATCATTGATGATGCCATCAAACTTGACGACGACGACGTTCTCATCGACTTCCGGGCCACAAGCCCCGTCGATCTCACCGGCCACGAGTACGTCTCGAAAGTATATCCTCGATTCGCCTTTGCAAAGGTCGCTATTGCAATCACCGCCCACAATCGCGCCAACAAAGCCAATCCAATCAAACACAACATGGCCGAAGAATTCATCGTCTCCATTCTTCATCTGGCCTATTCCACGCACGACACGCACTGCTTCTTAGATTCCTGCCTCGCATGTATCGTCCACATCATTTCAGACGCATACACGTTCTCCGGTCCTGAATCCACACAAGCCCTCTTTGACACCACCATCGACACGTACTCCACCTTCTGGCACCGACACCATGCCCATCGTCACGAACCGTTCAGATCACAATCCCTTCTTCGCGCTACAAATCTACAAGCCTTCATTCCAACACTGCATCTCATCATTCGTCGCAAAATCCCACACGCCGAAAACGTCGATTCTTTCGACCACTTTTTCCAAAGCGCCTTCAGAACAGAACGTCTGCTCAACGCTCCTTTCATGTAGTTCCATTTAAAATCACCGCCAGTTGTTTCTTAATAAGTTCCATTAAATCCGGCTTTTTTACAACCGCCACCGCCAACACGCGACGCTTTACCACCGGTGCAACAACTGCTACTTTATTTTTTTTACGCGGTGCCATCTATCCAACATTCACATCTATATATATATATATATATATACACATTCACGCTTATTCATCCACATCGTCAAAATCATCCGAATCAGTGCTCCCTTCAGCGTTGTCCGCTGTCATGAAATTATCCTCCTCCGACGACGACGACGACGACGACTCTATCTGAATCGGTGCCGGCGCAGACGCCGGTGCCGGCGCAGGCCCCGCCCCGCCTTTCGGCGTTGGCGCCATCCGCACCCCTACTTGGCGCAACAATCGCGGCACCACATTCACAAGCGACGGAATCGGCCCCTTCTCTTTCACCGCCTTTGCCGCCCGCACCTGTCCCTTTCGCACCCGTGGCTGCAATTTCTTCACAACAACCTGCTTCGACGGCGGTACGTGTTCACATCCAGCCATCATCTTCTTTGCAACATACACCATGTACGTCCGCACATCGTCCAGTCCCGTCTCACTCACCAGTGTCCCCGCAATGTTTTTATAGTCAATATAGCCGCCACCCTCCCGCAACAGCACCACCCACAAATTCATCTGTCCCATCTTCAACCAACCCAGGTCTCCGGTTTTCAACAACCCCAACGTGTCAATATCTCCTCGTCCAAGCCCAAATACTGTGCGCGTATACACAAACGCCCGCTCCAACATCGTGCCCAAAACCCCATGTCGCTTGTCTCCCCGCAGTCCCGCTTGTATCGAAATCGATGGATCAGTCGGGTGAAATCGCACATCACCCCACACCAGTTTCTCAACCCCGTCACGCGCACACGCCGTCAACTCCAACAACACTTGCTTAAACCGATTCGGCATCTTGTCCGTCTTAGCCTGCAAAACCGCCAAATTCACAAACACAAAGTCTTCAATCTCCGGAATCGTGTTTTTGTCTCCGTCCGTATCAATCAGAGCCCGATTGGCAAGAAACCCCTCCAGCTTGTCACACACGCTCAAAAAAACACCATCTCGGAACGTCATCACCCACATCAAAAGCCGCTTAAACACATCCGCTACAACCCCCGAAATTCGCATCTCCCAATCCATAAACCGCCGCACCTCCCTCACTGCCACTGCCCACTCGTTTCTCTCATCCAGCCGTTCCACAATCGATTCAATCGTCCGGAATCCTCCACTCCGCATCAACGGCCGAATATAGTCCGACTCCGGGCCCTTCACCACAGTTCCAATCTTCCGCAGCTGTCCCATCACATAATGGAATATCTCCGGCGCATCCCGAGACAGCACCGCATTCACCATCATCTCCTGTGTCCCGTAAGACGGCTCCTTTTTTATCGATGTAAACATCTCAGTCACAATCTCAAGACTCCCAGTCGTCACGCGCGTCTTCCAAAACAACATCGCATCATCAATCGCAGATTGCGCCGCCGCAGCCCCTCCTTTGCGTTTTGTCTTGACCACTACTTTCTTGCCCAACATCTTAAGGAAAATGACCCCCACTATTCACAAATTTCTGTAAGTGTGCTTGTATCAACAACATCAACTCGTTTGGCTGCTCCTGTGGTACTTCCATAGCAGGTGTCGCCGCCCGATAATCAGCAGGCGCCGTAGTGTGTTTGTGATCAAGCACGTACAATCGTCCACCATCGCCAGTCTTTATCTCACAGCCCCACACAAACGGCCAGTCTGGTTCCACCTTCAAACACCATATCCAAGTTGGCGACTCACTGTCGTTTGTCTTGTAGACATGCCTTTCCGTCGAACGAACCTCAAGCACCTTTCGCATCAAGCCTGCACCACACTTGCCAGGCCACAGATCCTTTTTTGGCCACTCTATATGACGCCGCAGCAAATCCAGCTCCCCAACAATCCACGATACATATCTTCGAGTCAAATAATTGTCCTCGGCTTCAACAGGCTTCCCAGTCACATGCAACAGCGCATGCACACAGTTCATAAACCGTACCATTTTGCTAATTTCGACCGGAACATGCTTTGACACCCGCACGCGTCCGTCAGAACATATTATGTGTATCGGGTTCACTCCAAGCCAGTCATCTTTCATCTCATACATTGTCACACAACATACCGTGACAGCAGTATCCCAAGCACCTGTCC
>Ga0209829_10000500_pt1 | contig 35822 bp, 34 predicted proteins | sample C_140205_EF_Meta_FD_187311 | JGI IMG/M metagenome (GOLD analysis project Ga0209829, IMG submission 187311) | Freshwater microbial communities from Lake Croche, Canada to study carbon cycling - C_140205_EF_MetaG (SPAdes) (version 2) | ecosystem: Environmental > Aquatic > Freshwater > Lake... | reverse complement strand
CTGAGGTCGCCCTCGCCAGCTATTAGCTGGCACTGTTATCTTGTGGAGCCCAGACTTTCCTCTTTGAAAAATATCAAAGCTACCATTCAACTAACTGACGTTTAAATTTTAACTGAATAGAATTTAAAATTCAACTATTAAATGAATCTTTGCAAATTATTTAAAATTAAATAGCACTCTTGATCAAAGATACCATTCACTAATTTCTGCCTAAATCTTCTTTGAAATGCTTTGATAAAGTTTTTATCCATACCGGAACCTAAGAAAACTCTTATATAACCTAGTTTTTTAGCCATTATTAGTATTTTCTTTTTACTAAAATTTTTAATTTTTTTAAGTCTAAAATGACTAATAAATTTTTCATCTAATGAATGCCAAATTGACAAATTATGTTTACTAAGCTCTTTCCATGGAAACTTTTCTCCTGGGTCAATTTTTCTATCGGGGGCAATATCTGAATGACCAATAATATTTATATTTTTTACTTTGAATTTTTTTTTTAAAATTTTTAAAATTTTAATAAGCGCAAAAATCTGTTTAAAAGTAAAATTTTGATACCCATAACTATGACCTTTGTTTTCAAGCTCAATTCCAATTGAGGTTTTGTTTAAATTTTTAAAACTAAACCAATTAGAAACTCCGGCATGCCAAGCTACATTATTATCCTTTACTAATTGCAGAATTTTTCCATTTCTGCCTATTAAATAATGACTGCTAACCTCATATTTTTTTGACAAAAGTCTTTCAATTGCTGATTGCAAAGATATCATTCCTGTGTAGTGGATCACTATTGATCTAACTGACCTTTTGCCGGCATAAATTTTAAAATTAGAAGATGGCAAAAAATTAATTTTGTTCATAAGTAAAAAGTATCAGAAAAATTGAGTATTTATTAAAATTATTAATTATATTATGTTCTAGAATACATATATAGCTAAGCCCATAAAAAATGAAAAAAACATTTATAGTCATAGTTTTTTTAACGTTTCTAAATTCAAAAGCTGCTTTTGCTGCTCAGGATATTCCTGACTGTAACGAAAGTATTAATAGATCTATTTTTTCATTTAACATGACGGTTGATAAATATTTTTTTAAACCTTTAGCGGAGGCTTATACGGTACTCCCCGTTGAGATCAGAAGCGGAATTAATAATGCGCTTCTTAACATAGATGCTACTCTTACTGTTCCCAATCAAATTTTACAGGGAAAATTTGGAGAAGCAGCTACAACAACTTCCAGATTTTTAATAAATACCACCGTTGGAATTTTAGGTATTTTTGATCCTGCTACTGCACTTGGAATTGAAAGAACGAATAGAGAGGACTATGGACAAACAATGGCTGCATGGGGGATTGGCCACGGCTGTTATGCTGTAATTCCTTTTCTAGGACCTTCGTCTCCTAGAGATGGTATAGGAAGAGTGCTTGGAGTTTATGGTGACTACTTTTATTGGATAACTGTTAAAGATAAAACAGTATTAGGGGAAAATCTTGGAGACACAGTTTATTGGACAGATAAAAGTTTAGAGATCATTAACTACAGATCACAAAATATAAAAAGTTCAGAAAATCTTGAAAAAACTTCTTTAGATCTATATGCTTCATACAAAAGTTTATACTTACAAAGAAGAGAAAACTTAATAAGAAATATAAAAGGCTCTCCTTCTCAGTATGGCTCTGAGGAAGGTGAATGGAAAAAAATTAGATAGAAAATTATTATGACTTTTGTAAAAAAAATTATTTTTTATATACTGATGCTTTGTTTCACTAGTTCTATTTCTGTAGCGAATGAAAGTAATGCTGAAGCTTTTGTTCTTAAATTAACAAGCGAAGCAAAAGTTATATTTAATGATAAGGCTTTAAACAAAAATGATAGATTAAAAAAACTAAATGATCTTTCATTAAAATATTTAGATTTAGATGCGCTGGCAATTTATACTCTTGGAGATTATAAAGATAAAACATCCGCACAAGAAAAAGTGAATTTTGAGAAACTTTTTAAAGAATACTTTATTAAAAATATGTCCTCAAAATTAAGTGATTTCTCAGATCAGGAGTTAAAAATAACTGCTTCAAAACAAATTAACGAAAATAATATTATTGTACAAACTAAAATCTTTTCAAAAAAAGATGCTCATGAAATCAATGTCGATTGGAGAATATTCTTAAAAGACAATAAACTTTTAGCGAGAGACTTGGTAGTTGAAGGATTAAGTTTGGCCAGAACTCAAAAAGAGGAATTTGCTTCAATTATAGCCACTAAAGGTTTTGCTGGTTTAATTTCTTCGTTAGAAGCGTTTAACAAATCAAATTAAGACTTAAAAAATATAAGCTTTCTAAAGTTGATTCTGCATATATTTTTTCATACAAAAGACACAAATTAGTTTAAACATATGTTTAAATGATTAAGAAAAAATTTAATATTCCATTCAAAGTTATTTGTGACTTTGACGGCACTATTTCAAAGAACGATACGTTCGATCAACTATTGGAACGTTATGCAGATCCTATTTGGCAAGATATAGAGTCTGATTGGCTTAAGGGAAAAATAGGAACTGGCGAATGTATGCGTAAGCAAATGTCTCTAGTTAATGTTGAAAAGGCAGATCTTGATAATTGGTTGTCTCACATCCAAATCGATAAAAATTTTATAAAGTTTGTTAAATTCTGTAAAAACGTAGGTATAGAAATTAGCATCGCAAGTGACGGTGTAGATTATTTAATAAAAAATATATTAAGACATTATGATTTAGATTTTATAAAATTTTCATCTAATAAATTAATTTTCAAACAAGATGGAAAATACGAGTTAGATTTTCCAAAAAAATCATCACTGTGTGATAGCGGCTCCATGGTTTGCAAATGCTCTGTTGCTCAACAGGAAAAAGAGAATAAAAAAATTATTTATATAGGCGATGGACATTCTGATTTTTGCGTTTCACAACATGTAGATTTAGTTATTGCAAAGTCAAGTTTGCTTGCTCACTGCATTAAAAACAATTTACCTAATTATCCTTTTTATGATTTTTCTGACGTGCAAAATATTATTATCGATTTAATGAGAGATAAAAAAATTATAGTAAGTAGAAAATTAGAAAACGAAAAAATCTTTTTTAAAAATTTAAATAGTTAAGTTTAGTGTTAAAAAATATTAAATCTACGAAAAGAGCAGCTCCCTTAAAAAAGATCAAAACAGAAAAAGAACTTCGACAATTAGAAGAACGTTACTGTTCTTTTGGTGATACTGTTCACTATACAAAACATCCAAAATTTTTTTCTAACTGCGAAGGATCTTATCTTTATGATGAAAAAGAAACTCCGTTTTTAGATTTGCAGATGTGGTACTCCGCCGTAAACTTTGGTTACAAAAATACAAGATTAAGTCATGCGGCACATCATCAATTAGATACTTTACCGCAAGTTGCTTCCCAATATCTTCACCGAGAAAAAGTAGAACTTGCAACTATGATTGCAAAAGATGCGGAAAAAAAATGGGGAACTAAAGGTCGCGTACATTTTAATGTGGGTGGTTCTCAAGCTGTAGAAGATTCCTTAAAACTTGTGCGCAATTTCAGTAAAGGAAAAAGTTTAATGTTTGCTTTTGAGGGTGGTTACCACGGCAGAACTCTTGGTGCGACTTCGATCACTTCAAGTTATAGATACAGAAGACGCTACGGTCATTTTGGTGATCGTGCTCAGTTTATTGAGTTTCCTTATTATTTTAGAAGCTGTGCCTGTAGAAATTTTTCAAAACCTGTAACTCCTTGCACAAATAAATATTCAAAATGCTACGGACTTAAAGGTATGAGCAAAGAAGAGTACGGTTCATATTGTGTACAAAAATTCGCAAGACTTTTTGAAAGTGAGTACAATGGCATTTGGGATCCAAAAACTAGACAATGTGAATATGCTGCATTTTATGTAGAGCCAATTCTTGGAACAGGTGGTTATGTCATCCCTCCAAAAAACTTTTTTAAAGAACTTAAGAAAGTATTAGACGATCATGGAATATTAATGGTGGTAGACGAAATTCAAATGGGAGTATTTAGAACGGGAAAAATGTGGGCAATTGAACATTTTGGGGTAAAGCCTGATGTATTGGTTTTTGGAAAAGCTATTACCAACGGTTTAAATCCTCTTTCTGGAATCTGGGCCAAGGAAGAAATGATTAATAGTACAATATTTCCTCCAGGATCTACTCACTCAACATTCTCAAGTAACCCAATGGGCACTGCTGTTGCTCTTGAAACAATGAAAATGTTAGAGGAAGAAGATTACGAAACTTCTGTTGCTGAAAAAGGTAAATATTTCTTAGAAGGTTTAAAGACTTTAAAAAAGAAACATAAAATTATTGGGGAGGTAGATGGACTTGGTCTTGCTCTTCGAGCTGAGATTTGTAAAGAAGATAGCTATACACCAGATAAAGCTATGATGGATTGGATTTCAGATGAAGGTATGAAAGGCAATATTCTAGTGAACGGAAAAAAATATGGTCTTGTTCTAGATGTGGGTGGATATTATAAAAATGCAATAACATTTGCTCCATCTTTGGATATTTCCTATGAAGAAATTGATCTTGGGATTCGTTTATTAGACGAATTACTAAGAAGAGCAGAAAAAAAATAAAGTTTCTTGAAACTTAATATTATTCATCTTGACGAATCTTTAAAAAATCAAAAAGATTTCATATCTTTATCAAAGAAATATTTTGCAAATTCAATTGATGCAACATCATTTGGTTCCGATCTAAGATTGTGGGCAAAAAACGATCTTTTAAATAAATTTTATGAATTTTTAAAAAAAAATTGGGAACAAGAAAGTAATGAGCCGATATTAACATTTTTTGGTTCAGGTGATTTCCATCATATTACAAATATACTTTTAAGAATTATTTTAGAAAAACATCAGGAATTAATCACTGTTATTCATTTTGATAATCATCCCGATTGGGTAAAATTTTCTAACGGAATTCATTGTGGATCATGGGTTACCAAATCCTTATCTGAAGGAAAAATTGATAAAGTCATTACTATCGGGGCAAATAGCAAAGATTTAAATTTTCCTGAATTTAAAGGTGCCAATCTTAAAGCACTAAAAGAGGGAAAGATTATTCTTTACCCCTACAATCACGAGCCATCTTTTGTTTTTGGTAATTACATAGGAGATGGAAATTATGAGCAAAAAGGTCGAAAAATATATTGGAAAAATATAATAAATGTTACCCCTGCGGATCTATTTTTAACAATGAATAAACAAATAAAAACTCCAAAAATTTATATATCAATAGATAAGGACGTCTTAACATTTAATGATGCTGTAACCAATTGGGATCAAGGACAGGTTAAATTTGAATATATAATCGAAACTATAAAATTATTAAAAAAAAAATATAATATTATTGGCGCCGACATAACCGGAGACTATTCAATTCCAAAGTACACTGGGAGTTTATATACTCAAATTATGAAGCGGGCTGAAATTATGATAGATCAAAGTAACGTAGATAAGAATAACTCTTTAACTAATAACATCAACGAAATAACCAATATTAGATTATTAAATTTTTTCAAAGATATTAATCTTTAAAAAAAAAATCATGACATTATTTTTAATTTTTCTTGGATTGATTGTAATTGCAGCGGAAGTAGGAAGAGAGATATGTTTCAAAATGGGTAGTAATTCAAAAATTAAAGGTAATTTTTTAATAAATATATTTTTAGAGCCAATTATATGGCTTGGTTTTTTTTTATGGACAATCGAAGTTATCGCATTGATTTTTCTTTTACAGCATGCTCCTTTAAATATAGTATATCCCATGACTAGCTTAGCTTATTGCGGAACAGCAGTTGCTGCTAAGTTTTTATTAAATGAACGTATCAATTTAATTCAATGGGTAGGAACAATATTTGTAACCATAGGTGTTGCAATTATAGGAAGTGTAGCAACAAATTTATTTAATGGATAAATTAGAAAGTATAATAACTGAAAAAGGTCTTTATTATAAAGGAAAGAATAATAAAGCTGTCTTATTGATTCATGGTCTCACAGGCATTCCGCTTGAAATGAAATTTATAGGAAAGTCATTGCACAAAAATGGATTTACGGTTGCCTGTCCATTACTTGATGGTCACGGAAAAAATAAAGGGGAATTGTTAAAAACAACATGGGAAGATTGGTATTCAACGGTCGACAAAACATTTTTAGCTCTACGTGAAAACTTTAAAAAAGTTTATGTAGCTGGAATTTGCGTTGGTGGCATGCTTGGTTTAAATCTTGCCGCAGATCATGGAAAAATGGTAGATGGCGCTGCTATTTATTCTGCTGCAATTAAATATGATGGCTGGAATATCCCAGTACATGGTTTTTTATCTTTTCTAATCCCCTTAATAGGAAACCTGCCTCCATTACGTTACATGGGTTTTAAAGAAAGATTTCCATATGGAATCAAGGATGATCGTTTACGTAAAATAATCTTGAGATCTGATATTCTAAAGGACACTTATGAAAAATTTCCCTATTTAATGTTAAGAGAAATGTACGCCTTAAATGCTGAAATGGAGAAAAAATATGAAAGAATTAAAGCTCCAACATTGCTCTTACATGCAAGAAATGACGATTTAAGTCATTACCGAAATTCCGAATTCATATTTAAAAAAATTAAAGCTGCTAAAGAAATGCACTTATTAGAAGATAGTTATCATATGATTCACATAGATAAAGAACGTGATAAAGTTGCACAAATGACAATTGATTTTTTTAATAAATATTAAATTAGTGCCAGAAGTTGTAATTAAAAATTCAATCGAAGATTTTAACAAAATAGATTGGAATAATTGTTTTAAAAAAATAATTGAAGATTACGATTATTTGCTTGCAACTGAAAAAGCTAATATCAAAGGATTTAATTTCTTTTATATTGCTGTCATAGAGCAAGACAAAATACTAGCAGCCACTAGCGCCTTTACTACTCATTATAGCCTGGATAGCACAGTCCAAGGTATATTCAAAAAAATATTATTAGCTATAAAAAAAATATTTCCAAATTTCTTAAGCTTAAATCTAGCATGCATTGGCTCTGTGGAAACTGAAATTAATTATTTAGGTTTTTATCCTGGCATTTCAGACGAGGATAAAAAAAAATTTCTAAGACAGATCTTAGATGCATTTGAAAAATATGCTGCTCAAAAAAAAATTCTCTTACTTGGCATAAAAGATGTGCCAAAAATTGAAAATTACTTATGGCAAGATATTATGCAATCTTTAAACTTTACTGGAATGAATGGCTTGCCGACTGCTATTAATGAAATTAAATTTAAAAATTTTGATGATTACCTTAGTACCTTAAGCTACAACAATAGAAAAAATTTAAGACGTAAATTAAAGAAGAATTTAATTACAATTGATATAGCTAAAAATTTAGAAGATTTAAATAATATTATAGATTTTTATTATGAAACTAAAAATAGAAGCGATTTACAATTTGGGGAATTGACCGAAGATTTTTTTAAAGGAATTTTAAAATATATGAATAATAAAGCTATCTTTTCTATATATTCAGCGGAAGGAAAAATTATTGGTTTTAATCTTTCGTTATATGACCAAAATACTTTAATTGATAAATTTCTTTGCACAAAGGATAAGGTGGGAAGAAAATATAATTTATATTTTATAAGCTGGATAGAGCAGATTAAATATTGCATTAATCATAATATTAAAATTTATCAAACGGGCCAGGCTGCTTACGAGACTAAACTTAGTTTAGGTAGTAAATTACTTCCTAATTATATTTACTTTAAACATCAGACTTCTTGGGTTTATAAAATTCTAAAATGGATTAGGCCTATACTAGAAGTAAAGGTGCGCTCCCATGATTAAAACTGTTTTGTTGTGGTCTGGCATTCCAATCTTTGGAGCACTGGCTCAAATATGCATGAAACTAACTTCTTTATCTTTTGATCAAAAAACTTTGGGGATTATTTGGCTAATAGAAATGTCTCATTCTCCTTGGTTTTGGTTATCTATTGGGTTTGATATAGCTGGTTTCTTTTGCTGGATTTTAGTTCTTAAAAATAACAAGATTAGTACCGCTTTTCCTCTAACCAGCGTATCTTTTGTCGCAGTACTTGTCGCTAGTCGAATAATTTTTGATGAACCTATTACTCCGCAGCATTATGTGGGTACTTTATTTTTATTATTTGGTATTTATTTGCTTAGTAAAAATGATAAACTAAAAAAATGAACGAAACTTTAAATAACACTTCGGAACACATTCAAAAATTTAATTTTAGTGAGTCAGAAAAGCCTAAATGGATTTTTGCTTATACATATTGGGATTCTATTCCAGTGATACTTGGAATTTTGCATCTTTTTTATCTTGTGGGTCTTATTGTCTTTTTTGATAAAATGTCTTTACCGCTATTTATTTTGTTAGCGTCAATTTATGCCATTAGTATTTCGTGGAATATTAATGGAATATCCCATAATTTTATTCATAACACCTATTTTAAATCAGAGATCTTAAATAAAATTTTTAGTTTAATTTTGTCACTAACAATGGTTTTCTCTCAAACATTTTATGAAATAACTCATAATAAACATCACTTGGGAAACAGTGACCTTCCGGATGAGAATGGAAATACCCATGATTGGATTTCTATATATAAACATGGAAAAGATGCAAAACCTGAAAATGTTTGGTCTTACTGTTTAAAAGGATATTTCAGAGATAACATTCCAGAAATTTATAAAGAAATAGCAAAAAAAAATGTTGGCTCTGCTAACTTTGGTGTTTTTGAGATCTTTGCTTCAGTACTTTTTGTAATCGCAGGCTTATTCATAAACTGGAAAGCAACACTTTGTTTAGTGCCTTTTTATTATATTGGACATTGTCTGTCTTACCTAAATGGCTATTACGAACATTTTAACGGCAATCCTAACAAACCCATTGCATGGGGTGTAAGTTCTTATAGTTGGTTATATAATCTTATTTGGTTTAATAACGGTTATCACGCTGAGCATCACTACCGTCCTAGAATTCACTGGACAAAAATGAAAGAATTCCACAAAAAAATTCAACAACAACAAAAAGAAGAAGGTGTTCACGTTATTGGTTACGGACACCCTCTTGGCTTTTTAGATCCTGCTAATAAACAAAAGATAAATTAATTTGGTGGGCCCGCAGGGATTTGAACCCCGGACAACCCCGTTATGAGCGGGGGGCTCTAACCAGCTGAGCTACAGGCCCTTTTTAAAAGTTATAATACTAAAAATATAGTTTATTAACTAAATTCTAACTATCAAAAAAGCTTTTTAATTGTCTAGATCGACTAGGATGTTTTAGCTTTCTTAAAGCTTTAGCCTCTATTTGTCTTATTCTTTCACGAGTTACCGAAAATTGTTGTCCAACTTCTTCTAAAGTGTGATCAGTATTCATTCCAATTCCAAAACGCATTCTTAAAACTCTCTCTTCTCTAGGAGTTAATGTAGCTAAAATTTTTGTTGTTGTATTTCTAAGTCCGCTTTGAATAGCAGCGTCTACTGGAATTAATGCATTTTTATCTTCGATGAAATCTCCCAAATTGCTGTCCTCCTCATCTCCTACAGGCGTTTCTAAAGACACTGGTTCTTTAGCAATTTTCAATACTTTTCTAACCTTATCTAAAGGCATAGCCAATTTTTTTGAAAGTTCTTCTGGTGTTGGTTCTCTTCCAAATTCACTCAGCATCTGTCTAGAGGTTCTTACAATTTTGTTAATAGTTTCAATCATGTGCACTGGAATCCTGATAGTTCTCGCTTGGTCAGCGATAGATCTTGTGATGGCTTGTCTAATCCACCAAGTTGCATAGGTAGAAAATTTATAACCCCTTCTATATTCAAATTTATCAACGGCTTTCATAAGACCAATATTTCCTTCTTGAATTAAATCTAAGAACTGCAATCCTCTATTGGTATATTTTTTAGCTATCGAGATAACTAATCTCAAATTGGCTTCGATCATCTCTTTTTTTGCAATTCGAGATTCTCTTTCACCTTTTTTAATTTTATTAACTAAGATTTTGAAATCTGAAACAGGCAAGCCTATGTCTTTGCTAATTTGAATTAGTTTGCTTTTAATATTCTCATATTCTTTTTTCTCTTTAGTAAAAAAATTATGCCATTTTTTATTTTCGCCTAAGAAACTTTCAAAATTAGGATTAATTTCATTGCCAACATAAAATTTAATAAACTCTTCTCTAGGAATTCCATGCTTAGATGAGAGTCTTAAAAGCTCACCGTCAAAATTAATTAATTTTTTATTCTCAACATAATTAAGTTGCACTAGTTCTTCTTGGGTTACAGGATTTAATTGCAATTGCAAAATATCTTGGCTAATTTCTTCTTTAATTGTCTGATAATTCTTTTCTTTGCTTGGACTAAATTTTGATCTTGCAAGAACAGTTTCTAATTTTTCTTTTTGATATGCAATTAATTTTTTATAACTTTTGGCAAGTTTTTCAAAAGTCTTTAAAATTTTTGGCTTAAGTTCAATTTCTAATGCAGCTAAAGAGATATTATATTCATCATTGTCTTCTTCGATTGCCTCTACTGTCTTATTGTCTGGGTCTTCTTCTTTATCTTTTTTTGATTTAGGTTCCTTAACTGCTTTTTCTTCTTTTTCTGCAGTTTTGGTAGCTAAAGCTTTAGCAAAATTCTCATCCTCTAAATAATTACTATCAAGATCAATAATATCTCGAACAAGCATTTCATTTGCGTTTAATTTGTCTTTCCATTCAAATATTTTTTTAGCCATTAATGGACTTTCTGCTAAAGCAGAAACCATTACATATTTTCCTGACTCTATTCTTTTTGCGATCGCAATTTCACCTTCTCTAGATAAAAGCTCAACGCCACCCATCTCTCTAAGATACATTCTAATTGGGTCGTCACTTCTATCAGAAGTCTTTTCAGCTTTTGGAGCCTCTTCTTTAGTTTTGACTTTAAAATCAGATTTTTGTTTTACAAGCGTTATTAAATTATCAAAAATATTTAAAACTGCTTTTTCTAAACTTTCTGGAGTACTATTTCTTTTTCCTAAAGATTTTTTTAATTCTTCATGGGTAATAAAACCTCGCGCTTTACCGCGCTCAAGAAGTTTCTCAAATGATTTAGAAATAAGCTTTTCTGCTTTCACTTTAATTATCTGTTTATTGAAGAGGTATATATATTTACTACAACGTAAAATTACTAGACTTTTTTTGATGCACCAATCTGATCTTTTAATGATAAAAGTTCATTATATTGAGCTTCATTCATATTTTTAGATAACGATTCTTCGGCATCTTTTAACTTACTTTCAAGCTTCAAATTATTTACCTGCTCTATCAAATCTAATAAAAAACCATCAAACCTTTCTTCACTTAAATTCTCTGAAATTCCTTTTACTGAAGAAAATTCTTCAATATCTTTAATAATTTGACCAAAATTATTCTGTTCTAAATGCTTTGCTAAATTAAATTCTTTAAAAGTTTCAATGTTATTAAATATTTTTATTAAAGCTTTCTTTAATTCTTCTAAATTTTTATTACTAAAACTAATTAAAGATAACTTTTCACTTCTGTCCTTTAAGATCTGAGGATTATTTAAAAATAAATACATAAGAGAAAATTCCTTAAGTTCAAAAGATGAATATCTTGTAATTTTTCTAGTAAGTTCTTTGGTTTTGCTTAGAGGTTTACGATTTGTAACTTTTCTATTAGAAAATTGTTCAAAAATTCTATTCTTAAAAAAACTAATATAATATTTTTTTACAGTAACGTCTTGAATTGAAGAACATAACTCCATTAACTTTTTCTCAAAACCAGCTCGTTCCTCTGGTTGTTGAGACTTTAAATTTTTCAAATTATTTTCGAAAATGAAATTACCTATATCAATTTTTTGATCCAGCAAGACTTCAAAATTATTCTTTCCATTCTTTCTCACGAAAGAGTCTGGGTCAAAGCCATTTGGTAAAATTAAAAATGATAATGAATAATTAGGCTTCATATGAACAATTAGTTTCTCAGAAATTTTTTGCGCAGCATTCTGCCCACTTCTATCACCATCAAAACAAACAACGGGATCATTAAAGTAACGCCATAGTAAGCTTAAATGTGAATCTGTCATCGCCGTACCAAGAGTTGCAACTACATTTTTAAAACCACTTTGATAAAGACTGATTGCATCCATATAGCCTTCAACAGCAAATACTATGCTGCTTTGTTTATTTTCATTTTTTGCATTGTTTAAATTATATAAATTGAAACCTTTTTTAAAAAATTCAGTCTCTGGAGAATTAATATATTTTGCTAAATAGTTTTGACTTAAAGCCCTACCACCAAATCCAATAATTTTATTATTGTAATCAAAAATTGGAAACATTAATCTATTTCTGAATCTATCTACTAGTTTTTTATTTTTTTCATCAAGAAAAAAAATTCCACTATCAATAAGTTCTTTTTGATTAAAATTTGCAAACAAAGAAGTGTTCAAACCATATTCTCCTGAATATCCTATTTTAAATGTAGATATTATTTCCGCTGTCAGACCTCGATTAAAAGTATATTTTCTCACAGCTTCATTCTCAGAAAAATTATTTTGATACTGTTGCAAAGCAAGTGTTAATATTTCATCATATTTCTTTCTTTTATTCTCAACTTCGGCACTTTCTTTAGTGAATTTAAATACTGGCATTCCAGCTTTTGCTGCTAATTTTCTGACTGCATCACCAAAATTCAATTTTTCTATTTTAACTAAAAAATCAAAAACGTTTCCATGTTCTCCGGAGCTAAAACAATGATAAAAACCTTTTTCATCATTTACGGTAAATGAAGGTGTTTTTTCCTTTGTAAAAGGGGAAAGTCCAACAAACTCTCTACCTCTTCTCTTTAATTGGACTGAAGCGCCTACTACATCAGATACTTTTATTCTCTGTTTAATTTCTTCTAGATACTCTTTTGGAAATTTCATTTACTTAATAGTTCTTTTAGTAACGCTCCTGCTTTGGAAAAATCTATACTACCTGCATATTTAGACTTAAGAATTGCCATTGCTTTTCCCATATCTTTAATTGAAGTTGCGCCAGAATCCTTAACAGCGCTTTCGCAAGCTTTTTTTGTTTCGATATCATCTAACTGTTTCGGAAGAAATTCTTGTATAATATCTATTTCCTTTTGCTCTTTATCAGACAAATCAGTTCTTGAAGCTTTTTTGTAAATATCTAAAGACTCTCTTCTTTGTTTTAACATCTTATTGAGAACTGCAATTACATCTTCGTCTTTAATTGACGATTCTTTTGTTCCTCTTTTTTCGATTTCTTTATCTTTTAATGCAGAAACAATCAGTCTTAATGTAAGAACTTTATCCTTATCTTGCTTGAGAGCTGATTCTTTTAATTGAGCATTTACTCTATCTAATAAATTCATAAGTTTTAAATTACTCTATAATCCAACTGCTAAAAAGAAAATATTACCAACTTGACTGGCGATTAACTTTTTCATAATGTTCGCCAACTTTTAAATAACTTAAAAGCTGTTAACTCATGGGTTGTATTTGTCTAAAGAAACTAATTTAGAAAATAAATACAAAATAAAAGATTCTATCAATACTAATGCTATTTTAATTCTGGAAGATGGGGAAGAGTTCCATGGATTTGGAATTGGTTCTCACGGGGTTTCTTCTGGTGAAATATGTTTTAATACTTCAATAACTGGCTACCAGGAAATACTAACTGACCCTTCTTACTCTGGTCAGATTATCAATTTTACTTTTCCTCACATTGGTAATGTTGGAGCAAATAATGAAGATCTAGAGGGTGATAAAACTTGGGTTAAAGGTGCAATATTTAGTGCTGAAGTATCTCATTCTTCTAATTATAGAGCTCTAGAAAATTTAGATCAGTGGTTAAAAAAAAATAACATCACGGCAATCTACGGTGTTGATACTAGAAAACTTACTTTGAAAATAAGAAAATTTGGTGCAAAAAAAGCAACAATCGCTTTTAAAAAAGATGGCGAATACAATTCTAAACAATTATTAGAAACTACAAAAAAATTACCAAGTTTAGAAAATATAGATCTTACAAGAGAAGTTACATGCAAAACTTCATATCAGTGGATTGGTAATAAATTATGGAATGCCAAAGGATATGAAATTCAAAAAAATAATAAATACAATATTGTTGCGATTGATTATGGGATTAAGACAAACATCTTAAGAAATTTTTCTGAATTAGGATGTAAAGTAACTGTGGTTCCATCAACAACTTCTTCAAAAGAGATATTAAATTTAAAACCAGATGGTGTTTTTTTATCTAATGGGCCCGGGGATCCTGATGTTACTGGAAAATATGCGGTTAAAATAATTCAAGAAATAATATCCTCAAATACCCCTGTGTTTGGAATATGTTTGGGACATCAATTGTTAGCTTTGAGTTTAGGTGCGAAAACAAAAAGAATGCACCAGGGGCATAGAGGCGCAAATCATCCAGTTAAAAATTTAATAAATAATAAAGTGGAAATCACAAGTCAAAATCATGGTTTTGAAGTTACCAAAGATAGCATTCCTAAAGATGTCGAAGTTACTCATATTTCTCTTTTTGATACTTCCGTTGAGGGTATAAAATCGAAAACTAAACCTGTGTTTTCTGTGCAGTATCATCCTGAATCTTCTCCTGGACCACATGATAGTAATTATCTTTTTAAAGATTTTATTAACCTAATAGAAAAAAATAAAATTAATGCCTAAAAGAAAAGACATTAAATCAATTTTAGTTATTGGTGCGGGGCCAATTATAATCGGGCAAGCATGTGAATTTGATTATTCAGGAACACAAGCATGCAAAGCTCTGAGAGCTGATGGTTATAGAATTATTTTAATCAATTCAAATCCGGCAACTATTATGACTGACCCAGACGTTGCGGATAAAACTTATATTGAGCCTATCACCACTGAAATTATAGAAGAAATCATAAAGAAAGAAAAACCAGATGCAATATTACCAACCATGGGTGGTCAAACAGCACTTAATGCTGCGATGGCCTTAAAGAAAGAAGGTATATTAAAAAAATATAATATTGAATTAATAGGTGCAAATTCTGAAGCCATAGAAAATGCCGAGGATAGAGAAAAATTTAAAAAAAATATGACCGACATCGGTCTTGAATGTGCAAAATCGATAATTTGCAGATCAATGGAGGATGCAGAAAAAAGTTTAAAATTAATTGGCCTGCCCGCAATTATTAGACCTTCATTTACTCTTGGAGGATCTGGAGGTGGAATTGCTCATACAGAAGGAGAATTTTTTAAAATTATAGCAAACGGTCTTGATCTTTCTCCGACAACAGAAGTTCTAATTGAAGAGTCTTTATTAGGATGGAAAGAGTTTGAAATGGAAGTCGTTAGAGACAAGAATGATAACTGCATAATTATCTGTTCAATTGAAAATGTAGATCCAATGGGAATTCATACTGGGGATTCTATTACGGTCGCTCCGGCATTAACTCTAACTGATAAAGAATATCAAATTATGAGAGATGCTTCTTTTAAATGTATTAGAAAAATTGGAGTTGAAACTGGAGGTTCTAACGTTCAATTCGCAATTAATCCAAAAAATGGAAGAATGATTATTATTGAAATGAATCCTAGAGTTTCCAGATCTTCTGCGTTAGCTTCAAAAGCAACTGGTTTTCCAATAGCAAAAGTTGCTGCCAAACTTGCGGTTGGTTACACTTTAGATGAATTAAAAAATGAAATTACGGGCACAACTCCTGCTTCTTTCGAACCAACCATTGATTATGTTGTAACTAAAATTCCAAGATTTGCATTTGAAAAATTTAAAAATACCGAAGCAATATTAGGAACTGCCATGAAATCTGTTGGTGAAGTAATGTCTATTGGAGGAAATTTTAAGGAGTCCGTTCAAAAAGCATTGGGTTCATTAGAAATTGGGTTTGATGGTTTTGACATAAATGAGGAAATAAATATTCAAGATTTAAAAAAGAAACTCATAGAAAGAACTCCGAACAAAATACTTTATGTGGCTGAAGCTTTTAGAAAGGATTTAAAGCTAGATGAAATATATGAGATGACAAAAATTGATAAGTGGTTCTTAGAGCAAATCCAGGAATTAGTAATTGTAGAAAATCAAATTAAGACTGAAAATGTTTTAAATAATAAGCAAAAACTTCAGTATATTAAATCGATAGGATTTTCAGATAAAAAAATTGCAAAAATTCTAGATTTAAAGAGTAAAGAAGTTAGAGCTGCTAGAAATAAATTTAAGATTCATCCTATATATAAAAAGATTGATACATGCGCAGGAGAATTTGAGTCTAAAACTCCTTATATGTACTCTACTTATGGAAGTAGCGATTCAAGTGCTTGCGAATCTGAACCAACGAACAAAAAGAAAGTTATTATTTTAGGTAGCGGCCCGAATAGAATAGGACAAGGGGTGGAGTTTGATTATTGCTGTTGTCAGGCAAGTTATGCATTAAAAGAAATTAATTACGAAACCATCATGATTAATTGTAATCCTGAAACTGTATCTACCGATTATGATACTAGTGATAGATTATATTTTGAGCCTTTAACTGAAGAACATGTAATCGAAATAATTAATAAAGAGAAAAGCAATGGTTCTCTTGCTGGTGTCATAGTTCAATTTGGAGGACAAACTCCTTTAAAACTTGCAAAATTTATTGATGAAAATAAAATTCCGATATTAGGAACGCAACTTGAATCCATTGATCTTGCTGAAGATAGAGAAAAATTCAAAAATTTTGTAATTAAAGAATCACTTCTGCAGGCAGAGAGTGGTCTTGCAAGATCCGAGTCTGAAGCAATTCGAATCGCGAAAGAAATAAATTTCCCAGTTGTAATTAGACCTTCTTATGTATTAGGCGGCAGAGCTATGGAAATTGTGTATGACGAAGATCATCTCAAGAAATACATAAAAGAAGCTGTAAAAGTTTCAGGAAAAGAACCGGTATTGATAGATAAATTTATTAATGATGCGATTGAAGTTGATGTTGATGCCATTTGTGATGGTAAAGATGTTTTTATTGCAGGCATAATGGAGCACATTGAAGAAGCTGGAATTCATTCTGGAGATTCTGCGTGTTGCATTCCGCCTTATTCATTAAAACAAAACATCATTGATGAAATATCAAATCAGACAAAGAAAATTGCTTTTGGTTTAAAGGTTTTAGGCCTACTTAATATTCAATTTGCTGTAAAAGGTGAGCAAGTTTACGTTTTAGAAGTGAATCCAAGAGCTAGTAGAACCGTACCATTTGTGGCTAAAACAATTGGAGTTGCTGTTGCAAAAATTGCAACAAAAGTAATGTCTGGCTTAAAATTAAAAGATCTAAATTTAAACAAAAAAAATCATAAATTGTATTCAGTCAAAGAAGCTGTATTTCCTTTTAATAAATTTCCAAATGTAGACACGTTATTAGGACCTGAAATGAAATCCACTGGAGAGGTTATGGGAATTGATAAATCATTTGGGCTTGCCTTTGCAAAAAGTCAATTTGCAACTGGAAATAAGATTCCAAAATCTGGAGTTGTTTTTTTATCTGTAAAAAAAGATGATAGAAAATATATTCTCAAAATTGCACAGGATCTTAAAAATTTGGGATTTAATATTCTTGGAACATCTGGAACTTCTGATTTTTTAAATTCATCGGGAGTTGATTGTAAAAAAATAAATAAAGTAATAGAGGGAAAACCTCATATAGAAGATTCTCTAAATGAAAAAAAAATAGCATTAGTTATAAATACATCTCAAGGAAAACAATCTATAAAAGATTCTTTTTCTCTTAGAAGAGCGGCTCTTACTAGTGGAACTCCTTACTACACGACTATAGCGGGTGCAAATGCAATAACTGAGGCTATTAAATCTTTAAAAAATTCTAAATTTGAAGTTCTTGCTTTACAAGATATAAATTAATTAACTTTCCAATCAGTCTCGAAAGTTACATAATTTACCTGAAGACACCTTCTATCTCTTTTAATAGTTTTTTTTTCTAATCCGTGCCAAGTATCGGGTCCACTTGTGAAAGCATATCCATAATTATTTTTATATGGAACAGTTTTTACTAATTTTAAATGTTTATCATAAAAATCAGTACCCAGTTCTTCTGATTCATAATTATCTGGATTTGCAAACAATAGGCAGGACATTAATTTTTCTTTAATATCACAATGAGGCTTAAGCCAAAAACCAACTCTATCAGCAATAATTTCAACTCGAACATATGCTTTGCTCAAATCTTTTTTAATTTTTGAACCAACAAATTTGGCAGTCTCCATCTTGCACAATTCATCAATAAATTTTTTTAAATGCGGATAGTCTTTATAATTATCTTTGGTAACAAATTCTCTTATCTTTCCCGCTTTGCCCCCGGTAGGATCCCCAGATCTGTATGTTCCGGCACCCCCATCTATAGCTCTAGTACCATCAAAATCAATTTTAACATCAGGAACTTTTGCTCCGCAAATTTCTTTTATTTGTTCATTAGTTAATGGTTCTGTTAATTCCCAATGATCAAAGGGATAGCTCGAATGAACTGAATTGACCTGAAAAGATTTTAAAAAACTCATTAATGTTAATTTAACCTTTCTTTTATTATTTTCGCAATTCGATTTGCCTCATCTAAGACAGGATAACTCCAATAATCTATATTTTCACCTAAAAATCTAATAATTCCTTTTTCTTTAAAACGATTTAAAAAGTATTCGAATTTAGCATTTCCTAACTTGGCTTTCATTTTAGCCACAAATATTGGCTTTTGTGTGATTGCACACTCAGAAATCATTGAAATAGAATCACAAGTTACAATGATTATTTTGGATAACTTGAGAGCAGACAAGTAAGCTTCTTTGCTAACAAAATCAATAATAGTTACCGAATCTAAAAAAAACTTTTTAGCAAAATTAATAATATTATCAGGGGTTCTTCTTGATGAAATAATAATTAATTTAAAATCTTTATTTAAAAAATTATTTTTTATAGATATAAAAATATTACCAAGATCAATTTCATTAAAATCATAATATCTATTAGGGCCACCAAGAACTAAAGTAACGATCTTGTTATTTTCGGATAAATTATACTTTGAAAAAAAATTAGCGCTATTATCTATTTCTTTCTTTTCTATATAATGAAGAGCTCCAAATGTATTTAATACATTATTTCCATTTATTTTATCATGCTCCGGAGCAACAATTAAATCAAAATTTGAAAAATTTACACTGGGATTTTGAATGTGAATATTAAATAGATTTTTATTATTTCTTTTTAAAAATAAAGAAGGAATAATACCATTCTTTCCGCATGAAATTAGTACCTGATTCTCTACTTGATCTGGAATTTTACCATCAATAACAGACTTATTAACAGGAACCAGATTTATAGGAAAAAGATTCCACGGTTTTTTTAAATTTAAAAAACAATGATTAAAATCTAATTGCAAAGCTTTTGCTAAACCTTCTACTTGGCTTACCATACCATGGTTACCATCGGTCAATAATAATGCTTTAAAATATCTCATTGTTTAAAATGATAATTAATTATAAGTATTATTAATTAAAATCTACAATGAATGTCGATAAGGTAAATAAAGTAATAATCGTTGGATCGGGTCCTGCTGGATATACAGCTGCGATCTATGCCGCAAGAGCAATGCTTGAACCAGTTTTAATCGCAGGCTCACAACCTGGCGGGCAGTTAACAATTACTACAGATGTTGAAAATTTTCCTGGATTTTCAGATGTTATACAAGGTCCTTGGTTAATGGAACAAATGAAAGAACAGGCTTTAAAAGTTGGAACAAAATTTATTGAAGATCATATTTCTAAAGTTAATTTTAATAAAAAACCTTTTGAACTTATTGGAGATTCTGGAACTCATTACTTTGCTGAAAGTATTATTATTTCTACAGGAGCTCAGGCCAGATGGCTAAACCTAGATACAGAAGAAAAATATAAAGGATTTGGTGTTTCTGCATGCGCAACTTGTGATGGCTTCTTCTATAAAAATAGAGATGTTGTTGTGGTGGGAGGTGGAAATTCAGCAGTTGAGGAATCTTTATTCCTTACAAATTTTGCAAAAAAAATAACGCTAGTTCACAGAAAAAGTGAATTAAAGGCAGAGAAATTATTACAAAAAAAATTATTTTCTAATCCTAAAATTAATGTGATTTGGGATAGTGTTGTCTCGGAAATAATTGGAACGGAGAATCCTAAGGGAGTAACTGCTGTTAAATTAAAAAATATCAAAACAAATGAGGTCACGGAGCTTCAAACGCATGGGCTTTTTGTTGCTATCGGACATGATCCTGCAACAGCTTTGTTTAAAGGACAAATTAATATGGATAGTAGTGGTTACTTAATAACTCAGCCAGATTCTACAAAAACTAATATACCAGGAGTATTTGCTGCAGGAGATGTTAAAGATAAGATCTACAGACAAGCTGTTACCGCTGCCGGAATGGGATGTATGGCTGCTCTTGAGGCTGAAAAATATCTATCTAATCACTAAAACTATTTTAAACTTTCACAAAAACTTCTAATTTTTATTACAGCCTTCTCTAAAATTTGCATAGAAGTTGCATACGAAATTCTAAAATAGCCTTCCAACCCAAATGCTGAGCCCTGAACAATTGCAACTCCAGTTTCTTCTAATAGGTAAGTTGCAAAATCTGTGTCATTTTTAATAATTTTTCCGCTAGTTGTTTTTTTATTCATTAATTTTTTACAATTTGGAAAAACATAAAATGCGCCTTGAGGATTAACACAGGTTAATCCTTTAGTGTTATTTAAAGCATTAACGACAAAATCTCTTCTTTTCTTAAATTCTAAAGCTCTAGGGGCAATGAAGCTCTGATCACCACTTAGAGCCTCGACTGCGGCTGCCTGACTAACAGAAGATGGGTTAGTTGTAGATTGGGATTGAATTTTTTGTATTGCCTTAATTAATTCTTTTGGACCAGCAGCATAACCAATTCTCCATCCTGTCATTGCATAAGCCTTGCTTACTCCATTTACAACTAAAGTTCTATCCTTTAAAGAATCGTCTATTTCTAAAATATTTACAAATCTTGAATCATTTGCACCTTTGTCTTGGTAAAGAATGTGCTCGTAAATATCATCTGTTAAAATATTTACATGTTTATGTTTTTTTAAAACCTTAACTAATTCAGTTAGTTCTGATCTTGAATAGCACATCCCAGTTGGATTGCCTGGTGAGTTTAAAATAAACCATTTTGTTTTATTCGTTACTAATTTATCAAGCTGATCAGCAGAAATTTTAAAATTACTTTGCTCATCACATTCTACAAATTTTGGTGTTCCACCAGCTAATAAAACCATATCAGGATACGAAACCCAATAAGGCGCTGGAATAATAACTTCATCACCGGAATTAATTGTTGCAAGAATACAATTATAAATTACCTGCTTACCTCCCGTTCCAACTGTAATATTGTCTACATCAAAACTTAAATTATTTTCTCTTTTGAATTTATTAACTATGGCTTTTTTTAACTCTGGTGTTCCATCAACGGCTGTATATTTTGTCTGCCCCTCTTTAATGGCTTTAATAGCAGCTTCTTTTATATTATTTGGCGTATCAAAGTCAGGTTCTCCTGATGCTAACGCTATTACTTCTTTTCCACTTTCTTTTAACAATCTGGCTTTCTGAGTAATTGCAATTGTAGGAGATTCTTTTATTCTCGATAAAGAAGTTGATAGTATAGACATTTAAATTAATTATATTTTGGAATATGCAAAATCTTTTGGAAACTAATATATTAGAAAAATCAAATTCGAAAGAACTTTCTGCAAGTAAATTAGAAGGTGGAAAAAATTTTCAACTAATAACTGAATACACTCCTGCAGGAGATCAGCCAAAAGCTATATCTTTTTTAAAAAAAGAAATATTAAACAATAAAAAAAATCAAGTTTTGCTTGGCGTGACTGGTTCTGGAAAAACTTTCACTATGGCCAAAATCATCGAAGAATTAAATCGCCCAGCTCTAATTCTTGCGCCAAATAAAACTTTGGCTGCACAATTATATGGTGAAATGAAAAACTTTTTTCCTAATAATGCAGTTGAATATTTTGTGTCTTACTATGACTACTACACACCAGAAGCATACGTTCCAAGATCTGATACTTATATAGAAAAAGAAGCGTCCATTAATGAGCAAATAGATAGAATGAGACATTCAGCAACCAGATCTCTTTTAGAAAGAGACGATGTAATTATTATTTCAAGCGTATCATGTATTTATGGACTAGGATCGGTAGATTCTTATAGCAAAATGACTTTGATTTTTAAAAAAAATGAAAATTATGAAAGAGATAAAATAATTAAAGGACTTGTTGAGCTGCAGTACAAAAGAAATGATCAGAATTTCTACAGAGGAACTTTTAGAGTTCGTGGAGAAAATATAGAGGTTTTTCCTTCTCACTATGAAGATGAAGCTTGGAGAATTACAATTGAGAATAATAAAATAATCCAAATAAAATCTTTTGATCCATTAACTGGTGCTGATAAACAAGAAATTAATTTAATAAAATTATATGGAAATAGTCATTACATTACTCCTAGGCCAACAATAGAAAAGGCAATTAAAGAAATTAAAAAAGAACTTGTTGTCACTTTAGAAAAATTTAGAAGCGAAAAGAAACTTTTAGAAGCACAGAGATTAGAGGAAAGAACTAGATACGATCTTGAAATGATTGAAGCGACTGGAAGTTGTGCTGGAATAGAAAATTATTCAAGATTTTTATCTGGCAGAAATCCTGGTGAGCCACCACCAACTCTGTTTGAATATCTACCTGACAACTGCTTGGTATTTGTCGATGAAAGTCATGTTACTATTCCTCAACTAAATGGAATGTACAAAGGAGATCATACTAGAAAAAAAACTTTATCTGATTATGGTTTTAGACTTCCTTCTTGCATGGATAATAGACCATTAAAATTTGAAGAATGGGATATGATGAGGCCACAAACAATATTTGTTTCAGCAACTCCTAGCGAATGGGAATTAAAACAAAGCAAAGGAGTTTTTGCAGAACAAATTATAAGACCTACGGGACTTATAGATCCGCAAATTTTTATTAGACCAGCTAAAAATCAAGTTGATGATTTACTAAATGAATGTCTTAACGTTACAAAAAATAATCAAAGAGTACTTGCTACCACACTTACTAAAAAAATGGCTGAAGATCTAACTGAGTACCTTGATGAGAATGGAGTTAAGGTTCGTTATATGCATTCTGATATTGATACGCTAGAAAGAATAGAAATTATCAGAGATTTGAGACTTGGAGTATTTGATGTTTTGGTCGGAATTAATCTACTAAGAGAAGGATTGGACATACCTGAATGTTCTCTTGTTGCAATTTTAGACGCTGATAAAGAGGGGTTTTTACGATCAGAGAGATCTTTAATACAAACAATTGGTCGGGCTGCAAGAAATGTTGAGGGAAGAGTTATTTTATATGCCGATAAAGAAACTCAAAGCATCAAAAAAGCCATTGGGGAAACTAATAGACGTAGAGATAAACAAATTGAATATAATAAAAAAAATAAAATTACCGCCCAGTCTATAAAATCAAAAATTAATGATATTCTTGAAGGTGTTTTTGAAAAAGATTATGTCACTTTCGGTAATGATATTCCTGTTGGTGGAAACCTTAAAAAACATCTAAAAATGTTAGATAAAGAAATGAAAAAAGCAGCTGATAACCTAGAATTTGAACAAGCCGCAAAAATAAGAGATGAAATAAGAAAGCTTCAAGAAACAGAGTTAGAAATTAATATGAGTAGTAAAATTAAAGTTTATAACAATAATGTTCAAAAAGAATTAATTGGAAGATCCACCCAGGGTAAAGCTGGAATGATTGCAAAAAGAAAAAGGTAAGATGAATAAAAGCATTTTAATCACAGGATCGTCTCAAAGAATTGGTAGAGAGCTATGTTTGTATTTTGCGAACATGGGCTGGAATATCGCCATACACTTTAACAGATCAAAGAAGCAGGCTATTGCTCTTAAAAATGAAATAGAAGAGCATGGAGTAAAATGCGCTTGTATTCAGGCTAATCTTTTAAATACAAAAAAGATAAAAAAAATAATAATTGAAGCCAAAAAAAAATTAGGAAGTATTGATTGCATAATTAACAACGCCTCTATTTTTAACAATGATGATATTTTAAATTTTAATGAAAAAAGCTGGGATAATCATATAAAAATTAATTTGCTTGCACCCGCTCTTCTTATTAAAGAATTCTCAAAAATTAAAAATTCATCTAATAACAAATCAATCATTAATATTCTTGATCAAAGAATATTTAAGCTGACACCTTATTTCTTTTCTTACACTATTAGTAAAACAGCACTGCACACCCTGACTAAGACTTCTGCCATGAAATTAGCTCCAAAAATTAGAGTTAATGCTATTGCTCCAGGCCCCGTACTTAAAAATAAAAGACAGACCCAAAAGCATTTTAACAAGCAGTCAAAAAATACCTTACTTGGAAAGAATGTCAAAATTGATGACATATGTAAAACCGCCTATCTCTTAGCAAGCAGTGAAACGATTACTGGACAAGTTATTGCGGTGGATAGCGGTCAAAGCCTTAATTGGAAAACTCCGGATATTATCGGAGTCAACGAATAAATGATAAATAAGACAAATATCATAAGACTATTTGAAAATAAAAAAAAATCCAAATCTAAAGAAATAATTTTTATTAAAAATTATGTTTGCAAAGCCATTATTGGCTATCATTCTTTTGAGAAATTAAAACCTCAAAAATTAAGATTTAATGTTGAAATTCTTAGTGGTCAAAAAAAAGTTATTGACGGAAACTTGAACTCAGTAATTAACTATGAAGAAGTAATTCAAAGAATAGATCTTCTTTTAAAAAAAAAATATAATTTTTTAGAATCTTTTGCAAATGATCTTATAAATGAAATCTTTAAAAATAAAAATATTTTAAATATCAAAATTAAAATTGAAAAATTAGATATAATTAAAAACACTGAATCTGTTGGCATAGAATTCTTCAAAACAAGAAGTGATCATGAAAAATCTTGAACAAGGAAAAGAGATTATAAGAAGTAAAATTCAATTTCTCTCTAACGGTCCTGGCGTTTATAAAATGCTAGACGACAAAAACACTATAATTTACGTAGGAAAAGCGAAAAATCTACCTAATAGATTAGGCAGCTATATCACCTCTTCACATTTACCTATTAGGACTGAAAGAATGATTTCAAGTACAAAAAACTTAGAATTTACTGCAACTCAAAATGAAGCTGAAGCATTATTGCTTGAAGCTAATCTTATAAAAAAAAACCAGCCTCGTTATAATATTTTATTAAAAGACGACAAATCCTTTCCTTATATTCAGCTAACAAAATCACATTCGTTTCCTCAAATTACAAAATTTAGAGGCAAACAAAATGAGAATGATATTTTTTTTGGTCCGTTCGCGTCCGCAGGTTCGGCAAGCTGGACAATAAAAACTTTGCAAAAAGTTTTTTTACTTAGAGTGTGCGATGATTCAATATTTAACAATAGAAAGAGACCATGCATTCTTTATCAAATCAAAAGATGCTCGGCGCCATGCACAAATGAGATTAACCAAAAAGATTATAATAAACTTGTTGAGGATAGCGTTAATTTTTTAAACGGAAAATCTGCACTTATTCAAAAAAAACTTTCAAAAGAAATGGAAATTGAAAGTAAAAAATTTAATTATGAAAAAGCAGCGATTATTAGAGATAGAATAAAAGCATTAACTCAAATTCAATCATCTCAACAAATTAATAAAAATAATTTTAACAATGCAGATCTTATTGTTGCCTTTCAAAAAAATAGTATCACTTGTATTGAAGTATTTTTTTATAGATCAAAACAAAATTGGGGTAATCAAGCCTTTTTTCCAAAACACGATAAAGATGATAATTTAGACGAAATTATTTATTCTTTTTTAACCCAATTTTATGAGAATAAGATCCCTCCAGAAGAAATTGTTTTAAGTAAAAAAATTAAAGATTTAGAACTAATCAAAGCTGCTTTAGAAAAAAAATATAACAAAAAAGTTAATATTAAAACCGCAAAAAATAATACAGAAAATCTTGCAATAAAATTAGCTATTAAAAATGCTCAGCTAGCCCTGGAGAAAAAATTATTAGAAAATGAAAATAATGATCATTTTTTATCCTTAATTAATAAAGAATTTAATTTAGGCTTTAATCCAAATCTAATTGAAATTTATGACAACAGTCATATTCAAGGACTCAACGCCGTTGGTTCATTTGTTGTTTTTTCAAAAAATGGATTTGTTAAGAAAAAATATAGAAAATTTAATATATCAAAAACTGATATTAACCCTGGCGATGACTATGGAATGCTTAAAGAAGTTATCTCTAGAAGATTTTCAAAAATAAAACCAAATCATGAAGATGAGTTACCAGATTTGATTATAATTGATGGTGGTAAAGGCCATTATAACGTTGCAAGAAAAATTCTAGATGAACATGGTCATTTTAATCTAAATATGATTGCAATTGCTAAAGGCAAAAGAAGAAATCAGGGAGATGAGACTTTTCACTACAATAATAAAAAGATTAAAATTAATAACAATGTATTATTATTTTTTTTACAAAGATTACGCGATGAAGCTCACAGATTTGCTATTTTTTCACATAGAATTAATAGAAAAAATAGCTTCACCCAATCTGCCCTGGATAAAATTGAAGGAGTGGGAAAAAAAAGAAAGAAATTACTATTAAATCACTTTGGTTCTGCAAAACTAATAGAGAGTGCTAGCATTGAAGACATAAAAAAAGTGCATGGTATAAGTGATTTAGTAGCAAATAAAGTTTACAATTTTTTTAACAAAAGTAACTTAATTTCAAAAAATGAAAATTCCTAATATATTAACAATTGGCAGAATTCTTATCGCTCCTGTACTAGTTGTTATTTTTTATTTTCCTGGGGAATGGAGTGATTGGTTGTCATGCTTTATATTTGTTGTGGCAGCCTTCACTGATTATCTGGATGGTTTTTTTGCACGATTATACAAGCAGCAATCAAAGTTTGGTGAATTACTGGATCCAATAGCCGACAAAGTCTTGGTTGCTACAGCTCTTGCACTTTTAATAATGAATCAAACTATCAAACATTTTTCTGTAATTGCAGCCATTATTATAATTACTAGAGAAATTTTAATATCAGGTTTAAGAGAGTTCCTAGCTAAAGCGCAAATTTATATTCCTGTTACAAATTTATCTAAAGGAAAAACTGTAATACAAATGATTGCAATATCAGTTTTGCTAGCAGGACAAAGTGGTAATAAACTTTTGTTTGGTTACGGTATTCAATTAGGGATATATCTGCTTTGGATGTCAGCAATACTTACGCTGTATACTGGATACGCCTATTTACGAAAAGGTATAGACTTTATTGATTAAATTTTCCTATTAACAAGCTTTAAATAATAATCATCAAGTTTACTAATAAGCTCTACTACCTTAAATTTAAATTCTCCAATCTGAGAAACCGGCGTCACTTCTGCAGCAGTTCCAGTTAAAAAACAAGAATCAAACTCTTTCATTTCAGTTGGTTTAATTTTTCTTTCAACAACTTTTACCTGTAGTTTTTTCGCGATATCAATGATGGTTCTTCTAGTTATTCCATCTAAAAATGAATCTGGTATTGGTGTGTGAATTTCATTTTTTGAACTATTAATAAAAAAAATATTTGCACCTGTAGCTTCAGCAATATTACCTTGGTAGTCCATCATTAGTGCATCATGATAACCATTTTTTTCAGCTTCGTGTTTTGACAATGTTGAAATCATATATAGACCTGAAGCTTTAGTATCCCAAGGAATTGAGTTAGGTGAAGGCTTTGCCCACTTTGATATATCTAATTTTATTCCTTTAATCTTAATTTGCGGATCAAAATACGATCCCCATTCCCATGTTGCTATAGCCATATGAATTTTATTTTTTTGTGCGGAAATAGCCATCATTTCACTTCCCCTCCAAACAACGGGTCTCACATAACCATTTAAAACATTTTGCACAGAAACAATTTCTTTACTGGCTTTGTCTATTTCATCTGCGGAGTAAGGAATTGTTATTCCCATTCTTTTTGCAGAATGAATAAGTCTGACTGTATGTTCTCTTAGTTTGAAAATTTCACCATCATAAACTCTTTCGCCTTCAAAAACGCAGCTTGCATAATGCAGTCCATGATTCAAGATATGAACGTTGGCGTCCTTCCACTCTACTAATTTCCCGTTATACCAAATTTTGCCTGATCTTTTATCGAAAGGAATTGGTTCCATTAAAATGCTAACTGATAAATAATTAAAATTATATTGGTAAATAAGTAAAGTAGATATGTCAATAAAACTGACATAGAATACAATTTTAAAATGAAAGATCTTTTATATTTAAGAGAAAAAAGTTTAAAAGAAATTATAGAACTTATTTTTCAAGCATACATAGACTCCTATTCTGATCCGCATGAAGTTTTGAAAAAAAATTCTTTTGGCAGAGCTCATCATAGATTGTTATGCATTATAGAAGGAAATCCCAATATCAGTATTGCAGATATTTTAAGGAAATTGAAAATTACTAAACAAAGTTTAAGTAGAGTTTTACAAGATTTAATTAAGAAGAATATTATTCTACAAAAAAAAGGAACAAAAGATGGAAGACAAAGAGAGTTGGTATTGACTGATAAAGGAATAAAATTATGTGATGAAATATTTAATAAACAAAAAAAAAGAGTTATGAATGCTTTAAGGAATTCAACCTCTGATGAAGTTTATAATTTTAAATCAATTATGAAAAAAATAATTAATGGATAATTCAAAGACACATATATTGGTTGTAGATGACGACGATAAAATTCGTGAACTATTAAAGCAATATTTGAAGAATAATGATTTTTTTGTATCTACGGCGATAAATGCTGCTGATGCTGAAGAAAAACTAAAAATTGTTAAATTTGATTTAGCAATTATAGACATCATGATGCCCGGAAAAGATGGACTGCAACTTACAAAGGAAATAAGAGAAACGATTGATCTTCCAATTATTCTTCTCACGGCAAAAGGTGAAAGTGAAGATAGAATTAAAGGTCTAGAAGTTGGGGCGGAAGATTATTTACCAAAACCATTTGAACCAAAAGAGTTACTTTTAAGAATTAAAAATATAATTAAAAGATTAAAAAAAAATAATAGCATAATAACTCCTGTCAAAATTGGAAAAGCAAATATTAATCTTAAAAAAATGGAAATTCAGAAAGATAAAAAAATAACAAAAATCAATGCTAGTGAGAAAACTTTGCTAGAAAACATGATTAGTTCTGCCGGAAAAATATTTTCACGAGAAGAAATATCAAAAATTACTCATTTAACACAAGAGAGAAGCATTGATGTTCTAGTAACAAGACTAAGACAAAAAATTGAACCTGATCCAAAAAATCCCAAGTACTTACAAACAGTGCGTGGGACAGGTTATGTTTTGTGGCTAGATTGAAATGTTAAGAAAAATATTCCCAAGAACTTTACTTCTTAGATCATTACTCATTGTAATAGCGCCAATAATATTAATTCAAGTTGTTGTAGGTGTAGTTTTTTTTGATAGCATTTGGTTCAAAACAAATAAAGGACTTGTTAGATCGGCTATTGGAGAAATAAATACATTTTTGGTTGTTTACCCGGATTTTAAAGACAAAAAAAAGATTAACGAGTTAATTAAAATCTATAAAGAAAAAAGCGGAATATCTATAACCTTTAAAAAAGAATTAGAAAAACTACCTTCAAACGATACTGTCAAATGGTACAGTTTATATGACAAAATTGTTTTAGATGAATTCTCTGATAAATTAAAAAAGCCTTACTGGCACAATGTAAGATTTGATAGTTCTTTTGTTCAAATTTTAGTCCTAAATGAAAATGAAATTATTGAATTTTTAATACCAAAATCAAAAATAAGATCTACCTCTGGAAGAATTTTTGCTCTTTGGATCACTATACCATCGCTAATATTTCTTATTATTTCAATAATATTTTTACGTAATCAGGTAAAGCCTATTATTCAGTTGTCTGAAGCTGCTGAAAGATTTGGAAAAGGTCAATTCGATAGTGATTTTAAAGTATCTGGAGCTCTAGAAATCAGACAGGCTTCTTTCGAATTCGAGAAAATGAAAAGAAGAATTTTAAAATATATTAGCCAAAGAACGGCTATGTTGTCCGGTATTAGTCACGACTTAAAAACTCCTCTTACAAGGTTAAAGTTACAAATTGAACTGCTTAATAAAGATAAAAAATTAAATTCATTAAAAGAAGAAGTCATTGAAATGGAAAAAATGATTAATGAATACCTTGATTTTGCAAGAAACCAGTACTCACAACCTGTTGAAAAATTTGACGTAATTAAACTAATTCAATCTTTAATAGACAAAAGTTTTAAAAAAAATATTAAAATAAAAAGCCCAAAACAAATTATATTCTCTGGTAGAAAAAATCTTATTAGAAGATGCATTGCCAATATCATCAACAATTCTCAGAAATATTCTAAAAATATTTTAATTACTTGCAAAAATATGAAAAAAAATCTTCAAATTAATATCGATGATGACGGTCCAGGTATTGCAAATGAACACAAAGAAAATGTTTTTAGACCATTTTACAGAATAGACAAATCAAGATCTTTAAATGAAACAAATGTTGGACTAGGACTTTCAATTGTTGAGGATATTGTAAATTCTCATGGTGGAACGGTTAAATTAAAAGATAATCCTAAAGGTAAAGGATTAAGAGTATTCTTATCTTTTCCTAATTAAATTATTTAATTCTTTTATTTCTAAGTTCAATTTATCAATCTTTTTGTTTAAAATTTCAAGCTCTTCTTTGGATGAAATATTAAAACGACTTTTAATATTTTCTATTTTAAATTTTAAAATATTAATCCCTTCTTGCTTAATATCTTTGGCAGCAAGTATTCCTGTTTGGAGTAAATTTGCAAAATCATTAATAACTTTTTTATAATTATTCATATATTCTTACTAATAGTATAGTTATAAATAATTTTAATATTAATAAAATGTTTATTCATAATCTAAGCCCCATTGTTGTTAATTTTGGTTTCTTAGAAGTGCGCTGGTATTCTTTAGCATATATTATTGGCATATTTTTTGGATTTTATTATGCAAAATATCTAATAAAAAAATATTGGAATAAAGAAAATATTAACATTAAGAACTTTGATAATTTTTTAATTTACTTAATTTTAGGAATTATTTTAGGTGGCAGAACTGGTTATATTCTTTTTTACAATTTTAACTATTATTTTCATAACCCCATTGAAGTATTATTTTTATGGCAAGGAGGAATGTCATTTCATGGTGGAGCTATTGGTGTTTATATAGCAACAATTCTTTTTGCAAAAAAAAGCAAAATCAAAATACTAGTTGTAACGGATATTATAACTTGCGTTGCTCCCATTGGAATATTTCTAGGTAGAATCGCTAATTTTATAAATGGAGAACTGTATGGGAAAAAAACATTTTCTGATTACGGGGTAGTTTTTTCTAAAATAGATATGGAGCCAAGACATCCGTCTCAACTTTACGAGGCTTTTCTAGAAGGTTTGTTATTATTTTTATTACTTAATTTAATATTGAAGTATAAAAAAAAACTATTTAACGGAGAGCTGTCTTGTTATTTTTTAATTTTTTATTCTATATTCAGAATCATATCTGAAGTATTTAGAGAGCCAGACAAGCATATAGGTTATATCATTTTTAACTTATCACTGGGCACTTGCATAAGTTTATGCTTCTTAATTTTTGGAATCATTGCGTTTAAAGTAATTAAAAATGAATCACATAGAAAAATCTTTTAATAAAAAAAAATTCATTCCACTAGATCATTTTATTGATTTAGCATTATATAAAAAAAATCATGGCTATTATCAAAAAAAAGAAATATTTGGCCGTGACGGAGATTTTATAACCTCGCCGATTATATCAAGTATTTTTTCTGAAATGATATCCGTGTGGTTTGTTTCTTATTGGATTTACCTAAAAAAACCAAAAAAAATTAATATACTAGAATTAGGTCCTGGCAATGGAACTATGATTAAACAAATTATTAATGCTATCAAAAAATTTAAAACATTTGATGCAGATATAACAATTTATTTACACGAAATAAGTGAAAAATTAATAAAAATTCAAAAAAATAACTTAAGAAATCTTCAGAATATTTTCTGGATAAATAATCTTAACAAAATTAATAAATATCCAACGGTAATTATTGCAAATGAATTTTTTGATGCTTTTCCTATAAAGCAGTTTTTAAAAAAAGATGGAAACTGGTATGAGCAATATGTTTCTTTTTCAAATAAAAAAAATTCAAAAATTAATTACTATCTAAGAAAAACTAACAATAATGTTCTTAAGAAGTATTCTAATTTTTACGATCTTAACAAAAGCAGAGTTATAGAATATCCAACAAATATTGATCTTTATATTAACGCAATATCAAAGATTATAAAAAGTAATAAAGGAGTCTTTTTGATGTTCGACTATGGCTACTCGAGCACAATTGGAAAAGATACAATTAGAGCAATAAAAAATCATAAAATTGTCAACTTACTTAGAAACTACACTAATTGCGATATCACATCAGACGTTAATTTTAATATTTTAAAAAATATTTTTAATAAAAATAATATTAAAAATATTGGAAGTGTAGGACAAAGTTTCTTTTTACAAAGAATGGGAATTATGGAAAGAGCCAATCAAGTAATAAAAAATAACGGACTTTTAAAGAATAAAAATTTAATTTTAAGCATTAATAAATTACTCAATCCAAAAGAGATGGGTAATGCTTTTCATGTTTTGTCATTTGCTAAAAAAGATTGTAAATTTAATCTTGGTTTTATTTAGTTATGTTTTATTCAAAAAAAATAAATAAAATACATGGGATTAAAAGTTTCTTTTTTTCAAGAAAAAATGGCGTCTCTAAAGGAATTTATAAAAGTTTAAACTGCGGATTGGGCTCAAGTGACCAAAAAATGCTTGTTAAAAATAATATTAAAATTGTAGCAAAAAAAACTGGCTGTAAATTAAACAATCTAGTTCTGCTAAGACAATATCATAGCAACAAAGTAATTGATTTTGATAATCTATTAATTAAAAAAAGATATAAGGCAGATGGAATTATCACGACTGTCTCAAAATTTGCTTTTGGAATATTAACCGCCGATTGCGTTCCAATATTAGTTGCTGATAAAAAAAATAAAACTATAGCTGCTATTCACTCAGGCTGGAAAGGAGCTAATGCCGGTATCATTGATAATCTAGTTAAATCTTTTAAAAAAAAGGGGTCAAAACTGTCAGATTTGATTGTAGCTATTGGCCCTTGTATATCCCAGAAAAGCTACGAAGTTAAAAAAGATTTTGTAAATGAAATTAAAAATAAAAATTTTGATTATAAAAAATATTTTAAAATTCTTAATAATAAAATTTATTTTAATCTTCGCATGTTTGTTAATAATAAATTTCTAAAATTAGGCGTCCTTAATAGAAATATTGAGCATATTAATAAAGACACTTATAGTAATTATAAAAATTTTTTCAGCTACAGAAGATCTGTGCATAATAATGAAGAAGACTACGGAAGGTGTATTTCTGTAATTTACAGATATTAATTGATTAACTAATTATAAAATTATATAAAAACATCTCATGAAGATTTTATCTGGAACAAGTAATATTTCCCTAAGTACTGAAATCTGTAAATATTTAAAAACAAAACCTGCGGAAAGAATAATTACACGATTTGCCGACTCCGAAGTCTATGTTGAAATAAAAGAAAACATGAGAGGCAATGATGTGTTCTTAATACAATCAACCTCTTATCCGGCTAATGACAATATTATGGAGCTATTAATATGCATCGACTCCTTAAGAAGATCTTCTGCTAAAAATATAACAGCTGTAATTCCGTATTTTGGTTACGCACGGCAAGATAGAAAAGTTGTGCCAAGATCACCTATTAGTGCAAAATTAGTTTCAAATTTAATTACTAACGCTGGAGCCAGTAGAGTTTTAACTATGGACCTTCATGCAAATCAGATTCAGGGTTTTTTTGATATTCCGGTTGATAATTTATTTGCTGCACCTGTTTTTGTAAAACACATACTAAAAAATATTAGTACCAAAAATATTGTTTGTGTTGCTCCAGACGTTGGAGGTGTGGAAAGAGCGAGAGCGCTTGGTAAGCGATTGGACGCTGGCTTGGCAATTATTGATAAAAGAAGAGAAGGACCAGGAAAATCAGAAGTTATGAATGTTATTGGAGAAGTGAAAAATAAATCTTGTATTATTATTGATGATTTAATTGATAGTGGCGGAACAATCTGCAATGCCGCTGATGCGCTAATAGAAAAAGGAGCAAAGGAAGTTTATTGCTACGTTGTTCACGGAGTTCTTACCGGATCGGCTATTGAAAGGATTAAAAAATCTAAGATGAAAAAGATTGTTATCACTAATACTATTGATAATACAAAAAAAATTAAGGGAAATTCCAAAATAGAGGTTGTTAGTATTGCTCCATTAATTGCGGAAGCTATAAAGCGAATATCTCAATCAACTTCAGTTTCAAGCTTATTCAAATAAAATAACAATAACTTGTTTTTTTTTTGAAGTTAATATAAAACAAGCGGTCTTAGTTATATGGAAAATTTAAAGCTCGAAGCCTCAGAAAGAAAAATTAATACTAAAGGAGATCTTAAGAAGTTAAGATTAGAAGGTTTTCTTCCTGGAATTTTATATGGTGATAAAGAAAAAAATTTACCTTTATCAGTAAAAAAAATATCTGTAAAAAAATTATTAGAAGCATCAAACTTTATGAGTTCGGTTATAGAAATAGACATTAACGGCTCAAAACACAAAGTATTACCAAAAGACATTAATTTTCATCCTCTAAATAATGAACCAATCCATATTGACTTCCAAAAGATTAAAGCTGGAACAAAGGTAACAGTAAATATTCCTGTAAAATTTATTAATAATGAAAACTGCCCGGGATTAAAGATGGGTGGTGTTTTGAACATTGTAAGAAGAAAAATAGAATTAAAATGCGCTGCAGAAAATATTCCTTCTGAAATCATCGTTGATCTAGCTAATAGAGAAATGAATGAAAGTATTCACATATCTGCTGTAAAATTACCTGAGGGTGCAAAACCTATAATTAGTGATCGAGATTTTACTATAGCGACTATAGCCGCTCCTACAGTTGTTAAAGAGCCTGAACCAGCTGCTGCTGGAACAGAAGCTGCTGCTGGTGATGCTGCTGCTCCTGCTGAAGGAGGAGCTGCTCCTGCTGCTGGTGATGCTACTAAGCCAGCCGCTGACGCTAAAGCTAAGGGTGGTGAATCGGCAAAATCTCCTGAAGCTGCCAAAAAACCTGCTGCTGCTCCCGCAGATAAAAAGAAATAACATTTAATGTTATTATTCGCGGGGTTAGGAAATCCAGATCCAAAACATGCGAACAACAGACATAATGTAGGCTTTAAACTTATTGATGCTTTAAATAAGAATTTTGGTCTTTCAAAACAAAAACCAAAATTTAAGGGATTGTTAACAAATGGCCAGGTTCAAGAACAAAAAGTAATAGTAGTAAAGCCTTTAACTTTCATGAACAATTCAGGAATGTGCATTAGAGAAATAACTGATTACCATCGAATTAAG